>ENA-OQAN01000109-OQAN01000109.1-human-gut-metagenome-genome-assembly--contig:-NODE-109-length-42499-cov-2.663953_pt1 | contig 42499 bp, 50 predicted proteins | sample MGYA00242735_ERZ504527 | MGnify/ENA primary metagenome ERZ504527 (study PRJEB26092, sample SAMD00036230) | human gut metagenome | host: Homo sapiens | study: EMG produced TPA metagenomics assembly of... | reverse complement strand
TTATGCAATACTTTCCTCCTTTATTATCAGCAGGTTAGCTCTCTTTTTTCAGCACATTTCTTCATGCTTAACCATTCGTTTTTGACAACATTTCAATGACCTCTTTAGTGTTTCCGAACCAGCTTTTTGCCGGTTCTATTGTTTAACTTTTAATCTTTCGGTAAAAATTTACCGAAGTATTGTTACAGATAATCTATGAGAAGCGTACAAAAACAAATCAGCTTATTATTAATCTTATTAATAAGCTCTTCACTAAATGTTCTAGCACAGAACAAAACGATTACCGGTACGGTAAGAGATGCTAATGACGTAGTTATCGGAGCCTCCGTCACAATCAAAGGCAACAAATCACTTGGTACCATCACTGACATAGAAGGTACATATAGTATTTCCGTTCCAGAATCAGCTCAGGAATTAATCTTTTCTTATGTGGGATATGAAACCCAAATTGTTCCTATAAAAGGGCGTACAACAATTAACATTACTTTATCAGAAAGCAGCCAAATGCTGGATGAAGTTGTTGCTATTGGATATGCAAAGGTACAACGCAAAGACCTAACTGGAGCTATTTCTTCAGTTGGAGGAAAAGAACTTGCGAATGTTCCTGTAACCACAGCTATGCAAGCCTTACAAGGAAAAGCAGCAGGTGTCAATATTGTAACAGCTAGTGGTGCTCCAGGGGCAAGTGCCAATATTACTATTCGAGGTGGTATGTCTCTTACTCAAGGGACAGAACCACTTTATATTGTCGATGGATTTGAAATGGGAGATGCACTCGATAATATTGATATTAACGATATTGAAAGTATAGATGTCTTAAAAGATGCTTCATCAACAGCCATTTATGGTGCACGTGGCTCCAATGGTATCATTGTAATAACAACAAAATCAGGTAAAAAAGGTAAAACACAAATTTCATACAATACATATTTTTCGTTTGACAAATTAGCAAAAAAACTAGATATGCTAAATAACGTAGAAGAGTATGTAAAATATCAATATGAATTTGCTGCTATGCGAGAAAATGCGTTAACAGCATACTCTAATGTATACGATAATGCCATAGGAATTGATCAAGATGACTTTTATACAGGAGCCTATGAACGCATCGCAAATCGTTATTCAGGAACAGAAGGTATTAACTGGCAAGAAGAAGTTTTTGGAGGATCAGCTATGACACAAAGTCATAATGTAAATATCTCAACAGGAACAGAAAAGACTCAAGTCATGTTAAGTTATAATTATAATGGACAAGATGGTCTTTTAGCAAATCACTCCTCTAACAAAAGTTCATTCCGTGCAAAAATCAATTCAGAATTATATAAAGGAATCCGACTAGACGTAAATACAATGTTTTCTAATAAAAGTACCGATGGAGGTGGTAAATACGACGGTATGCGAAATGTACTGTTGCAACCCATTCACGGAGGAACGCTTTTTACACAAGACGAATTGTTGTACACTCAAACATATCCAGACTATACTAGCATGGATTCTGCATTCAATACGCCTAATCCTTTAGTACAGAATAATGCTTCAACCTCTAACAGTCGGTCTCGTCTATTCAGCGTAAATGCCGGAATTGAATTCGATTTTCTTAAATACTTTACATATAGAGTGGCAGGAAGTTATACCTGGTCAAACTCAAAATCGACATCCTTTGCCGATGAAAATTCTACATCTTATATCATGGATCCCGAGAATACAGGTATAAATGGAAGTATTGGGAACAAAGAATCTTACAAATATCAAATTACAAATACATTAAATTATAATCAGACATTTGCCCAAAAGCATAAAGTTAATGTATTGCTAGGACATGAAGTCACCTACTCTGAGTCAGAGAAAAATTCAATGAAACTCAGAAAATTCCCGTATCCTAACCATGGATTGGACCAGATTGACCAAGCAGAAGTCTATGAAAAAGATGCAGGTCATTCGCATAGCGGTATGGTTTCTGCTTTCATCCGTGCCAATTATACGTTTGACGAACGATACTTGTTTACAGCAACTTTACGAGGCGACGGATCTAGTAAATTTGCACCGGCAAACAAATGGGGCATATTCCTTCAGTTTCAGCAGCATGGCGTATATCAGAAGAAGCTTTCTGGAAAGGTCATCAAATAGAAAATATCATAAACAACATGAAATTACGTATTGGTTACGGTACAACCGGTAACAATGGTATCGGAGACCGTCTATACGTTACGAGCATTCAGCAAACCAGCTACCCGATTAATAGTGATGCAGGAAATTCTGCCTATTTGCCTGGAGAAACTTTAGGTAACAAAGACTTGAAATGGGAAACATTAATCTCGACCAACGTCGGACTTGATTTATCATTTTTCAACAGCCGCATCAACTTTACAGCAGAATGGTATAACAATCAATCTAAAGATTTACTAATGCAATGCGTTATTCCTAGTTCTACCGGCTATAAAAACCAATACCAAAATGTGGGAAAAATGCGAAACCGTGGATGGGAATTCACTTTAAACACTGTAAACGTACGCACAAAAGATTTTAGCTGGACTAGTGATTTAAACTTGTCATTTAACTCATCACATGTTGAATCACTTGAAGAAGGCTGAATGAAAAAACATTTGCAGTAGGAAACAGCCGCTCTGGAATGGTTACTTACTATGCTACTGTAGGACAAGGCTAGGAGATATGTATGGATATGTCTATGAAGGTGTTTATACAACGGAAGATTTATAGAAAGTAAAGATGCCGATGGAAATACAGTCTTCACCTTGCACGACGGAGTAGTAAGACCATCGGAAGGAAGTGTTCAACCAGGCGATATAAAATATGCAGCCGACGATGTAGATGAAAACGGAAACCCTATCTTCACAAGAAAAAATGTAAAAATCGGTAACGGTACACCGACTTGCATAGGTGGTTTCAACAATAGCTTCAGCTACAAGGGGTTCGACTTAAGCGTCTTCATGAAATTTGCCCTTGGACAAGACATCTACAATGCTACAAAACAAAGTATGTCACCATATGCACAATTCCAAAACATTCCAACCGAGTTTAATAACTATTACCGTGTAATTGATCCGGCTACAGGAAAAAAAGCTACAACATTAGCCAGATTAAAAGAACTGAATCCTAGTGAAAGCAACCGTTTGTGGAGTTTGAGCCTCAACAATGCTACCAGCGGATTTTATCCATCTTCATATTACGTAGAAGACGGTTCATACCTGCGTATCGCACAAGTGACATTAGGCTACACATTCCCTAAAGCATGGACAACAAAAGTAATGATTTCAAATGCCCGAATCTATTTCACGGCTAACAACTTAGCCACAATTTGCGGATATTCTGGCTACGACCCTGAAGTAAAATCAGCAAATGACAATGTGGTTTGTACTCCTGGATATGACAGCTCCATGTATCCACGTTCCAGAAGCTATGTTATAGGTCTTAATTTAACATTCTAAAAAACTGATACAATCATGAAAAATATAACATCAACATTAAGAAGAAAACTAATTTTATCAGCATTAGTAACAGTCTCATTAAGCTTAGGAACAAGTATGACATCTTGTTCTGACTGGTTAGAAATGGAAGCTTATACTAGCGATGATATAGAAACCACTTTCAGTGATGAGGTTAGAGCTGATAAATTTGTACAAGGTTGTTACCGTGGATTGATACATAACGAAATGTTTTACCAATTAGGTATGGGAGAAACAGTTATGCACTCATGCGAAGATGGCTCTACAAATAATAGCAAATATATGATGTGTAATTACAAATTTGATGCTTTAATTCCCGCAACAGTAACTACTATTTACAAAGAACAATATCGTATTATTGAAGCGACCAATATTGCCATCTCAAATTTAAGCAAAATGCCAGAAACTGAAAAACGCAATCAATTATTAGGTGAAGCCATCTGTATCAGAGCATTTTGTTACTTAAACTTAATCCGCATATATGGAGATGTACCTGCTGTTTACACTCCTTTAGAAGAAATGGATCCTAACGATGAAAATACATTTTATCCTAAGCGTTCATCACGTGATGAAATTTATGACAAAGTTATTTCAGAAGTGCAAAGTGTTATTGACTGGCTACCTTGGTTTGAAGAAAGCGACTATCAGACTCCTGAACGTATAACTAAGCAAGGAGCTTATGCATTATTAGCTCGTTTAGCTCTTTATGCAGGAGGGTACTCACTCCGTTGGAATCTAGAAACTAATGATCCAGCTACACTCAAGATGCTCGTCGTGATGATGCAACCCGAGTAAAAGAACTTTACCAAATAGCAGATAATGCTTGCTTCCAAATTATAAACCACGGAAGTAACTCGTTAGTACAAGCTCATGAAGACATGAGTGGTTTCCAATATCTATGGTACAATCACTGCCAAAGAAATTTCGCAGCCACCAATACAGAAATATTATGGGAAACAGCACAATATGGTGACGTAACAAATTCTCAATTTACAACTTATGCTCAGCCTGGTTCACGAGGTGGTAAATATGGCTCATTGAAAGCTATGCAATTCATGTTACCCACATATTACCTATCATTCAATCCCAAAGATACACGCCGCGATGTTTCATGTACCTCATATAGCATTTATTTCCTAGAAAAAGGAAGTGCTAATGACACTTGGGTTGATGTAGGAACAACTTACTCTTGCATAATGCCGGGCAAATTCCGTCTTTCATGGTGCGTTGCCCCTCAATCAAATAAACAACGTAACCTAGATATTCCTATTTTCCGTTACGCAGATGTATTACTAATGTATGCTGAAACTCAAAACTATTTAAACAACGGTCCTACTCAGGCTGCCAAAAACGCACTACAAGAAGTACGTAACCGTGCAGGTGTCGGTGAAGAGCTTACAATCCCTAATGAACAGGAGGCTTTTGATGATGCTATTGTACAAGAGCGTAAATGGGAATTTGCTACAGAATTTACATTACGCACCGACTTGATACGTATGAATCGACTAACAAAAGAGTTAGCTAAAACTAAACAAGCAATGAAAGATTTATCAGATCGTAAAAATGAATATGCAAATATACCTACATATCGTTTATACAAATTTCATATAGATGCTCAAGAATACGGAGATAAATTTCTTGCTGTTGATTACATAGATTTAACAGATCCATCAGAAATTGAGGTTGTAAAGAATGTACCTACAGCCAAAGAAGAATATGATGCTTTCCAAGAGAAAATATTAAATATAGTAAAAGCACATAATATTGAGGTCAGCAATGGTGACAAATGGTATCCTGTAAATATGTTTGAAGCATATACTAGCACTTTTAATGGCAATTCCCGTAAAATGGTCGGATTCAGAGCAGGATTCAACACATTACAAATAGGAAAAATCATTTATACCCTACCTACCGGATCTGCTGAAAATGGTGGAAAATATCCAACATGGATTGAATCTGCAGATGGAAGTGACGGACTATATTATGGTTTTCAAGAAAATAAATCAGAATTATGCCCATTGCAGCAAAAAGTCCTGGACATCCATTAGTTGACAATCCTAATTTAACACAATTGCCTGGATACTAAAAATATCTTTTTCAAAAGAAAATTTTTAATTATATCCAAAGCTATCATTAGTAAAATGAGAATATAAAATAGTCCTATCATGCTTCACATTTAGAAGTAATGATAGGACTATTAAATTATCAGTTCCCCTCCTCTATAAAAAAGAAGTATCCATCTTATTTTAAAGCTAATTTCCTAGGAAATGAACATATTCCTAGTTTAGACAAGTTCTATCCCCCTCACTCATTTAAGATGTTTCTGAATCCATTTCAACTGTCCATATTCCGTATCATCTGAGTCCAATGCTCGTTTATAGGAGTAATAAGAGCATCTTTCGGACAATCGAGCACATTGTAAACAATATAGCTGGTAGTAGGAGGACAAGTATCATCATTATACCCCCAGGTAATATATACCGGAACTTTTATCTGCTTTGCAAAATTTACAACGTCATAATAAGCTAATGTACTTATTTTTTCGGGAGTATCCATGCCTTTATAGTTTTTGAACAAATGCGGATATCCTCCGCACGTCCTGCCTTATAACCAGCCATATCACTCAATGCCGGATGATTAGCTACACACGCTGTAACACGCTTATCCAGTCCTGCCGTAACAATAGCAAGCGCTCCCCCTTGACTACCGCCCTGAACTATTACATTTTTTCCATCCCAATCAGGTTGAGAAGTAAGGAAGTCAATAGCACGTACACAACTCATATAGACTTTTTTCATATAATAATTATCCCGGTTGTCTATACCATTAACCAGATAGTTTCCAAAAGCAGACGAAATTTCCTTAAACTCTTCGGTAGACATTTCCGGATTCAAGCCATGAATTTCCATTTCCAGACGGATGCATCCCTCTTCAGCATAATAAATATGACGCTTGGGCTCCTTGATAGTCTTTACTCCAGCTCCCGGAGGGCACAATACCACAGGATATTTCCCTGGAGCTTTTGGACGGGTAAGATAACCGTAAATATACGAACCGGGGCGGAAGCATTGCAGCTTAACCAAATAACAGTCAGCCTTTTCTGTAGAATATTCAGGAGCTGGTTTTATGGTATATTTCAACGGACACCGTGCCGCATCTTCCATATTTTTTTTGCCAGAACTGATTAAAATCGTCAGGAAGCTCCGTATATGGTTGCAGCTTCTCGGGAGAGAAACCAACCTTAACGTGATATTTATACGTTTTACCATTCACAACAGCAACCAGACGACAGTCACGGAATCCTGGATTTTTCATCGTTCCGACATTAATGACAGCACGTCCGTTTTTCAGCTTCACGGAGCCAGTTTTATCTGCTGGCATCATATCGCCCCCGAGTTCATATTTCACTTCCACCCCATCCTGAGGAATACCATATTTATAAAACTGAACTTCTACTTGAGCCTTTTCTCCCATTTTATACAACCAGTCAGCATGATCGGGTACTGTTACCCATAATACATCACTTCGATAAGGATAATTCTCGGCGGTAGAAGAGAGAGCTGAAAACATAAATGCACAAATAAAACCTCCCTTCAAGAATAAAGACTTTACGTTTTTCATATCTATACCAATTGATTCGGTTGAACAATATTTTACCAATAGCAAAAATACATCAAAACACTTGTACTGATGTTTACTTTTTAGACATTGAAGTGTAATAACTCACCAAGATCTTCTACTATTGTATACTATTTACCGTCAAAATCAAAAAGGATAGATACAAAAAAGGACCGTATCATAGTGCGTATAGAGCAATGATACGGTCCTTTTTACTGTTGGAACAGTCAGTATTTTATTTCACAATACTTAATTCTGATAATAAATACGTTTTACACGATTCGATACACTTGTCAAAATTTCATAAGGAATCGTATTGAGCTTATCTGCTAATATTGTTACAGGTAATTCATCACCAAAAATAATAGCTTTATCCCCTTCCTTACAATCAATATCTGTCACATCGATCATGCAGACATCCATACAGATATTTCCGACATAAGGAGTCTTCTGACCGTTTACCAGACAATAAGCATTACCATTTCCTAAATGTCTGTTCAAACCATCAGCATATCCAATAGGGATTGCAGCAATACGTGAATTACGTGTCAGAATTCCCTTCCGGCTATATCCTACAGTTTCATCTGCCGGAACATCGTGTATTTGCAAGATAGTTGTTTTCAAGGTACCAACATTATGCAGAATTTTATTAGTAAAAGGATCTATACCATATAATCCTATGCCTAAACGAACCATATCAAACTGTGCACCCGGATAACGTTCGATACCAGCTGTATTACAAATATGACGCAAAATTTTATGACTAAATCCTGCTTGCAGCTCAGCAGAAGCATTCTCGAAAGTTTCAATTTGCCGGCGAGTAAACGAATCAAAGCGTTCGGCATCACTACCTACCAGATGAGAGAATACAGAACGAGGAATTACAGCCGACTGACGATGTAAACGATCTACCAAGGCTGGGATTTCTTCAGGAGCAAATCCTAACCGATGCATACCCGTATCAATCTTGATATGTATCGGGAAATTGGAAACGCCTTCACGTCCGGCAGCCTTAATCAATTCTTCAAGCAAGTGAAAACTGTACACTTCCGGCTCCAGTTTGTAGTCGAACATGGTTTTAAATGCCGTAAGTTCCGGATTCATAATGATTATAGAACTATTAATTCCAGCCTTACGCAAGTCTGCTCCTTCATCGGCTACTGCCACAGCCAGATAATCTACACGGTGATCCTCCAGCGTCTTCGCTATCTCAAACGAACCTGCTCCATAAGCAGAAGCTTTAACCATACATACCATTTTTGTATCTGGCTTAAGCTTATTACGATAATAATTCAGATTGTCGACCAAAGCCTCAAGATTAATCTCAAGAATCGTTTCGTGCACTTTCAACTCCAACAAATCTGTAATATCATCGAAATGGAACACACGAGCCCTTTTATTAACACCACTTCATTGCGCAACGAAGATAAGATACCCGATTCTATCAATTCAGCAGTTGTACGGAAAAAGCGTTTATCGATTTCAAATCGTGAAGCCGCAGCAGATATTTCTTCACCTACTCCTATTATACGGTCTACCTTACGGCTATGTACCAAATCGGCTACCTGACGATAAAGCAATTTACTAGGTTGTCCACTCTCCAAAATATCTGATAAAATAAGCGTACGCCGACGACCTTTATCTTCTGTACGGCGGGCCATGAAATCAAGAGCAATGTCCAGTGAAGCAAAATCAGAATTATAACTATCGTTTATTAAAACACAACCATTCTTGCCTTCCTTCACTTCCAGACGCATGGCAACTGGTTCCAAATGAGCCATCCGTTCGGCAATATCCTCAGGAGAAACCATCAGATACAATGCCACAGCAAGAGCATTTAATGAATTTTCAATGGACGCATCATCTATAAAAGGAATGCGGTACTCCTTCAAAAAGCCCAGATAGCGATATTTTACGGTAGTTCCGGTATCATCCTTTTCTATTTTTTCAATGAACAATGGACGTTCATTATCCTTCATCGACCAGGCTATCTCACGAGATGTAAACAGTGACTTCGAAACACAACTGCTTATCAACTCATTATCACCATTATAAATAATGACATCACAGTCTTTGAAAAGCTGCAGCTTTTCCATACATTTACCCTGCAAAGAAGAAAAATTCTCCTGATGTGCCCAACCGATATTTGTCAACACTCCGATAGTAGGCTGAATGATAGGCTGTAATGCTTCCATTTCACCCATTTCTGAAATTCCAGCCTCAAATATACCAACTCAGTATGTTCGTTCATCATCCATACAGACAAGGGTACTCCTATCTGTGAGTTATAACTACGAGGTGAACGGGTAATTACTTTTTCAGGACTTAACAGTTGATAAATCCATTCCTTCACCACTGTTTTTCCATTACTTCCGGTAATACCTACAACAGGAACCTGGAACTGTTCACGATGTTTGGCAGCCAGACGCTGCAAAGCTTTCAGTGTATTTCCAACTTGCAAAAAATTGGCGTCAGCATAATGAGACAACTGCTCTGGCACATCAGTTACCACAAAATTTCTCACCCCTCTGGCGTAAAGTTCCGGTATGTATTTATGTCCGTCATTACGCTTTGTTTTTAAAGCGAAAAATAAAGTTTCTTCCGGAAAACACAATGAACGGCTATCCGTAAGAATCCAGTCAATAGTTGCCTGGTGTTTTCCTATTCTCTCAGCTCCAATGACGGAGGTTATTTCTTCAATCGAGTTTGACATAATGTTATTTCATTTTGTACGTCTAAGTACGGTAATTTTTCTTTTAACCTTTCTATCTTTAACATTATTTGACTTAGAAAAGTATAATAAGCTTCCGATTTTGCATTGAAAGGACGGTGGTCAAGCCCCTTTTTTATTTCTTGCCATTCCTTCATTATATGCAACGTTTCTGTTGTGAAAAAGCACTCACAAAAACATTCCCAGATATAGTTTATGGCAAGCTGGCTCGGATGAAGCATATCATCGGCATAAAAACGATAATCACGCAATTCGTCCAACAGAATCTCATATGACGGAAAATAATGACAATATGAAAACTTCTGACATATTTTTTCGATTGCCAGCAAAAGTACTGCCTTACTTAACTGATTGCCATGTAAGCCGTCTTTCGCATGACGTATCGGGCTAACCGTAAACAAGATCTGTACCTCCGGATTCACCAAGCGAATCTTTTCAAGTAAAGAAATATAACTGATACGATTTCGTCTACATCCAACAGACGCCGTACAAACAATTTATCTGGCAGTTTATGGCAGTTTCCAACAACTTCTCCAGTTTCTTTCCATTCATAAACCCGTGCAGTTCCCCAAGTAATAATCAGCCAGTTAGCCTTACCTAACGTAGCACTTCCCTTTATCATGCGGAAGTTGATTTTATTCAGACACTCTAACTTGTCTGATGAAGAAAAAGAACTATGATGCATCAGACTATACCAAATTCCTTTGTCAAAGCGTAAGTCGTCCTCACCATATACCTTTTCATCCAATAATAGAGATATGGACTTTGCTATTGAAAAAGGATTATATAAAATGCCAAAAGGATTTATGTCACAATTAAACTTATTATCTACCAATAGTTTTCCTATATTTTCCGAGAAACAAGACCCCCATGACATAAGTAAATCCGAATGACAAATTTTAGATTGTCCGACCGGCAATTCTACTTTTGTTCTAAACTCCATAAGCAAACATTGTTCATTATTTTTTGTGCAAATGTAAACACAATACACATATTTATCGTATTTTTGTGAAATTAATATTGAATAAAAACCGGATGGAACAACCCATTTCTTACGAATTGTTGAATAAAATAGATAGCCCGGAAGATTTGCGTCATCTTCCTATCGAGTCTTTACCTGAGGTCTGTCGGGAGCTCAGGGATAAAATCATTGATGAACTTTCTCGCAATCCCGGGCATTTTGGTTCAAGTTTAGGAGTAATAGAATTAACTGTTGCCCTTCATTATATATTCAATACCCCCTATGACCGCATTGTATGGGACGTAGGACATCAGGCGTACGGACATAAGATACTGACTGGACGTCGTGACCGTTTCTGTACAAACAGAAAACTAAACGGTTTATGCCTTTTCCCTCACCGTCAGAAAGCGAATATGATACGTTTACCTGTGGACATGCATCCAACTCTATCTCCGTAGCTCTAGGCATGGCTGTTGCTGCGGCCCGCAAAGGTGAAGAAAACCGCCATGTAGTAGCCGTAATCGGGGATGGTTCGATGAGTGGCGGGCTGGCTTTTGAAGGATTGAATAATGCGTCTTCTACTCCCAACAATTTGCTGATTATCTTGAACGATAACAACATGGCGATCGATCGGAGCGTAGGAGGAATGAAACAATATCTGCTAAATCTCCAAACATCAGAAGGATACAACCGACTGAGATATAACATCTCAAAGAAGCTACATCAGTGGGGAGTTCTGAATGAAGAACGCCGGAAAAGCTTAATCCGTTTCAACAATAGCCTGAAATCTGTTCTTACCCAACAACAGAACATTTTTGAGGGAATGAATATCCGCTACTTCGGTCCAGTAGACGGACACGATGTTTTTGCTCTGGCAAAAGTACTGAAAGAAATTAAGGACATGAAGGGACCGAAACTACTTCATATCCATACAATCAAAGGCAAAGGATTCAAACCTGCGGAAGAAGCAGCCACCATCTGGCATGCTCCAGGCATATTCGATAAAGAAACTGGAGAAAGAATCGTAAATGATACAAGTGGTATGCCACCTTTATTCCAGGATGTGTTTGGCAAAACCTTACTGGAACTGGCAAAAAAGAACGACAAAATTATTGGAGTGACTCCAGCCATGCCTACTGGCTGTTCTATGAATATCTTAATGAAAGCTATGCCCGACCGTGCATTCGATGTAGCATTGCCGAAGGACATGCCGTAACTTTTTCGGGAGGTATGGCCAAAGAGGGATTACTGCCTTTCTGTAACATTTACTCCTCGTTCATGCAACGGGCATACGACAATATTATCCACGACATAGCCATACAGAAACTGAATGTAGTGTTATGCCTAGACCGTGCTGGCTTAGTAGGAGAAGACGGTCCAACGCATCATGGCGTATTCGATCTGGCGTATTTACGTCCTATCCCTAACCTAACAATAGCTTCACCTTACGACGAACAGGAACTGCGCCGGCTGATGTATACAGCACAGCTTCCCGACCAAGGTCCTTTTGTTATCCGCTATCCTCGCGGACGAGGTGTGCTGACCAACTGGGAATGTCCACTTAAAGCTGTTGAAGTGGGAAAGGGCAGAAAACTGAAAGACGGTTCCGACCTGGCTGTAATCACAATCGGTCCTATCGGAAATACAGCAGCCAAAGCTATTACAGAAGCCGAGAATACTCATAATTGCAGCATTGCCCACTACGATCTCCGTTTTTTAAAACCACTGGATGAAGCATTATTACACGAGATAGGAAAAAAATTCTCACGTATCATCACAATAGAAGATGGAGTCTCAAAGGTGGAATGGGAAGTGCTGTTCTGGAATTTATGTCAGACAATAACTACACCCCTATGGTAAAGCGTATGGGTATTCCTGACCATTTTATACAACATGGTCCTGTAAATGCTCTTTACTCCATTTGTGGTATCGATCAAACAGGTATATATAATACATTAATTCATATTCTGAACTCATGAAGATTATCATTGCCGGCGCAGGAGCTGTAGGAACACACCTGGCCAAACTCTTATCAGGTGAGAAACAAGATATTATCCTTATGGACGACGACGAAGAAAGACTGGGAAAACTAGGCAGTAACTTCGATCTGCTCGCCGTCAACATACCCCCTACTTCGATTTCAGGATTGAAAGAAGCGGGAGTAGCAGGTGCAGACTTGTTTATCGCCGTAACTCCGGATGAAAGCAGGAATATGACCGCATGTATGCTGGCTACTAGCCTGGGAGCCAAAAAGACAGTTGCACGAATCAATAACTACGAGTATCTGCTTCCTAAGCATAAAGAGTTTTTTTGCCAAACTGGGAGTCGACTCCCTAATTTATCCGGAAATGCTGGCAGCGAAAGAAATTGTAGATGCCGTAAAGATGAGCTGGATTCGTCAATGGTGGGAGTTCGCTGGAGGAGCATTAGTTTTACTCGGAACCAAGATGAAAGAAACAGCAGAAATTCTGAATGTACCTCTGCATGAGTTGGGAGGAAGAAATATCCCTTTCCATATTGTTGCAATCAAACGTGGCAGCGAAACAATCATTCCCCGAGGTGATGATACTATTATTTTGAATGACATCGTATATTTTACAACAACAAAAAAATATATTCCTTATATCCGGAAAATTGCTGGAAAAGAGAATGAAGCTGATATCCGCAACGTGATGATTATGGGTGGAAGTCGTATAGCCGTACGTACCGTACAATATATGCCCGAATACATGCGTACTAAAATCATTGAGAGTGACTTCAACCGATGCAACCGACTTACCGAACTGGTAGATGATAAGGTAATGATTATCAACGGAGACGGACGAGATATGGAACTGCTTCTGGAAGAAGGAATCAAAAATACAGAAGCATTTGTTGCTTTGACCGGAAATTCAGAAACAAATATTCTTGCCTGCCTGGCAGCTAAACGTTTAGGTATAAGCAAAACCGTAGCCGAAGTCGAAAACATAGACTATATCAGTATGGCAGAGAGTCTGGATATAGGTACTGTTATCAATAAAAAATTCATTGCCGCCAGCCATATCTACCAAATGATGCTGGATGCCGATGTATCAAATGTCAAGTGTCTGACATTTGCCAACGCCGATGTAGCAGAATTTACAGTAAAAGCAGGCTCACGCATCACTCGCTCTCAGGTAAAAGATGTGGGCCTTCCTAAAGGAGCTACTATCGGAGGACTCATCAGAAACGGAGAAGGTATCCTGGTTACAGGTAACACCACCATCATGGAAAACGACCACGTAGTAGTGTTCTGTCTGGGAATGATGATCAAGAAGCTGGAAAAATTTTTCAACTAAATTCTAAGCCCAGTTATTTACTCTTTACAAAACGTATTTACATAGTCATTCTATACGAAAGCCTTGCTTTACACAACAAAATAAAGCAAGGCTTTTTTACAACTGACAATCAAACATTTGCTCATTCAACATCAAACCTAAGTATAAGGATAAAAGAAACTATAATGGTATCTGACAATTTTCATAATAGCAATTCTTCTACAATACTTGTTTAGAAAAACAATAAAAAGAAAACTATAAGAATCACTTATTTTTCACTAAATGTCCTTCATGTTCGAAATCTTATAATACGACCGGATTTTCAGAATTACAAGCTATTTGCATTTTGTTTTTTTATACAATCCTATTAAAAAGACTAAAAATAAATCACTATCTTTGCACCCGTTTTCAGATAGGTATATGATGGGTAAACAGGTGAGAAAGGCAACAATATTTTTCTTTGCTTTCCTTATAATGGTCATTATAGGGAATGTCGTTTGTGTACCCGCACAACATACCGACAATACAGCTTCCGTATCCTGCACAACAACTTACAGTGAGATACAGGAACCTCAGTCGCCCATGGAAAAAACCATCCAACACCTATTCTCTCAAAATCATACAGATCTCCCCAATAAGGCAATTATTATACAAAACATCAATACTTACGATTTCAAATCGGTATTACGTAATGTTATATGTTTAGCGGTATATTATAATATCACCGTATATCGAAGTTTTGCCTGTTTCAATCACCCCCCGATAAACAAGACAATTTCCTATTACATTTATACGTTAGAAAAAATATTGATTTAGCCTCTCTATAACGATAGAGATCAGGCTAGATTTTATTCTTTATATATGGTAAAGGGCGTTTTACCATATAGAGAGTGTATATATATACGATTTACAAATATAAAATTCTATTTATGTTTTTCACATTTTTAATTGTTGTCATTCTGACGGCCATAGCCTTAGTAGTAGTCGCAATGACAATCGCAAAGCTTATCGCACCGCGGTCGTTCAATCCACAGAAGGGAGAGCCTTATGAATGTGGAATCCCGACACGAGGGCAATCATGGGTACAGTTTAAGGTAGGATATTACCTGTTTGCCATTCTGTTCCTGATGTTCGATATCGAAACAGTATTTTTGTTTCCGTGGGCAGTAGTAGTCAACGAAGTCGGTACTTATGCTTGGTGTGTGTGGCATTTTTCTTATTAGTATTAATATTAGGCCTGGCATATGCATGGCGGAAAGGAGCATTGGAATGGAAGTAAAAAAACCAGCAATCCGTTCAATGAAATACGATGAGTTCAAAAACAATGATTACCTGCAACGCATGTAGATGAACTGAACCGTGACGGTGCCGGAGTAGTCATAGGAACAGTAGACCAACTCATCGAATGGGGAAGAAGCAATTCACTCTGGTCACTGACATTCGGAACAAGTTGTTGTGCCATCGAATTTATGGCATTGGGAGCTGCACGTTACGATATGCACGCTTCGGATTTGAGGTAACACGTAACTCTCCGCGACAAGCAGACATGATTATGGTTTTAGGAACTATTACCTACAAGATGGCTCCGGTACTGAAACGTCTGTACGACCAGATGGCAGAACCCAAATATGTCGTAGCAGTCGGCGGATGTACCATTTCCGGAGGACCGTTCATTAAATCATATCATGTAGTCAACGGTATAGACAAAATTATTCCGGTCGATGTATATATTCCGGGATGTCCTCCTCGTCCGGAAGCTTTCTATTATGGTATGATGCAGCTGCAGCGCAAAATAAAAGTAGAAAAATTCCTTGGAGGTGTGAACAGACAGGAAAAGAATCCTGATTCACAGAAAGAGAATGGAAAATAATTAACGACAGGAAAACAGCAATTTATGAATATAACTGAAAAAATATCCCGATTAGTTCCGGGAATCACTATTACCGAGCAGGGTGATCAGGTGATAAGTATTCCGGCTGAATCGTTTCATCAAATAGCCGAAACCCTGCGTAATGATCAGGATGAACCGATGGATTTCCTGCGTGATATCGTAGGAATGGACTGGCAGGAAGGTGGTCTGGGAGCACTTTATTATCTGGAATCAAGTAAGACTTATAATCGTATCGTTCTTAAGACTTCAACGACCGATCGTGAAAATCCTTATCTGCCGTCAGTATGTGACCTGTGGAAACTGCAGAAATCAAAGAACGTGAAGTATTCGACTTCTTCGGTATCCGCTTTCTGAATAACCCGGACATGCGACGTTTATTCCTGCGTGAGGACTGGAAAGGTTATCCATTACGTAAGGACTACGACATGAACTCCAATCCCCTGAATATGGAGAATGAAGAGAATGCAGATATCACCGATGAATATTACCTGAATCCAGACGGAACAATAGCTGATAAGAAAAATATCGTTTTCGGACAACAGGATTTTGTGGTTAACATTGGTCCTCAGCACCCGTCTACTCACGGTGTACTTCGTCTGCGTACTTCACTGAACGGTGAAACAATCAGTAAGGTAGACCCTATCTGTGGTTATATACACCGTGGAATAGAAAAAATGAACGAAAGCCTGACATATCCGCAGACACTGGCTTTGACCGACCGCCTGGATTACCTGAGCGCACATCAGAACCGTCACGCATTGTGTATGTGTATTGAAAAAGCCGCAGGCATCGAGATTTCAGAACGCGCACAGTATATCCGTACCATCATGGACGAACTTCAGCGTATCGACTCTCACTTGTTGTTCTACTCTTGTCTGGTTATGGATATGGGAGGATTAACTCCTTTCTTTTACGGTTTCCGCGAACGTGAAATGATTCTTGACATCTTCGAAGAAACAACCGGAGGACGTTTAATACAAAACTATAACATGATCGGTGGTGTGCAAGCCGACCTGCATCCGGACTTCCAGCGCAAGGTTAAGGAATTTATCAAACATCTGCGTAGTGTCATCAAAGACTATCACGATATATTTACCGGCAATGTGATTGCAACGACCCGTCTGAAAGGAATCGGAGTATTGAGTCTCGAAGATGCTATTTCTTTAGGAGTAACAGGAGGTTCAGGCCGTGCGTCCGGTTGGGCAAACGACGTGCGTAAACATCATCCGTATGCCATGTACGATAAAGTTGACTTCAAAGAAATCACTTATACGGAAGGGGATTCATTTGCACGCTACATGGTACGTATGGACGAGATCATGGAATCTTGCCACATCATCGAACAGCTGATAGACAATATTCCGGAAGGAGAATATCGCGTCAAGACAAAAGCAATCATCAAACTGCCGGAAGGTAATTACTCAGCAGCAGTAGAAAGCAGCCGTGGAGAGTTTGGCGTAATGCTGGAAAGCCATGGAGACAAGAGCCCTTACCGTCTGCATTACCGTTCTACCGGATTGCCGCTGGTACATGCGCTCGACACTGTTTGCAAAGGCAATAAAATTGCGACCTGATTGCTATCGGAGGAACATTAGACTATGTAATTCCGGATATAGACAGATAATATCTTTATTTATCATTCTTAATTTAAAAAGTATATGTTTTTAGATTATTATAATCTTCAACCGCTTTTCATGGCAATACATTCTGCACTATGCAGCGTAATGCCTGAGGGGCTGGCAATCTTTCTGGAAGGCTGGTAGTAGGCGTAGTGATTCTGGTTCTTTACGCTGTACTTGCTATCATATTGATTTATATGGAGCGTAAGGTTTGTGCAGCTTTCCAATGCCGTATCGGTCCGAACCGCGTAGGAGGTAAAGGAGGTTTGCTACAAGTTCCAGCCGATGTTATCAAAATATTGACAAAGGAAATTATCAGCCTGAAGAATTCAGACCATTTCCTTTACAATTTGGCTCCGTTTCTCGTTATTCTGGCATCTATTCTGACATTTTCATGTTTGCCATGGAATAAAGGTGGAGAGATTCTTCATATGAACATCGGTATATTCTTTGTTCTGGCCGCATCATCTATTGGAGTTTTGGGTATTCTGCTTGCCGGATGGAGCAGTAACAGTAAATATACCATCATCGGAGCCGTGCGAAGCGGAGCTATGATTATCAGCTACGAACTGTCTATCGGCCTGACCGTATTGACTATGGTTATGCTGAGTGGTACAATGGATATCCAGCAGATAGTAAGCGGACAGGCAGACGGCTGGAATATCTTCAAAGGACATATTCCGGCAATCGCTGCATTCGTTATTTATCTGATTGCCGGTAATGCAGAAGCCAACCGTGGTCCGTTCGACTTGGCCGAAGCAGAACAGGAACTTACTGCCGGTTATCATACCGAATATTCCGGAATGCATTTCGGCTTCTTCTATCTGGCAGAATACCTGAACCTGTTCATTACCGCCGGTATTGCTACAACCCTATTCCTGGGTGGCTGGATGCCATTGCATATAGCTGGTCTGGACGGTTTCAATGCCGTAATGGATTACATTCCCGGAGTAATATGGTTTGTTGGAAAAACTTTCTTTATCGTATTTCTGTTAATGTGGATTCGCTGGACATTCCCACGTCTGCGAATAGACCAGGTTCTTACACTGGAATGGAAATACTGATGCCGCTTTCACTGGTAGTATTGCTGCTGATGGCATTGTGTAAAGTTTTTGGATTAACATTTTAAGGTAGATAGCTATCAATAAGATATTATGGAAAGTTTTAGTGAATATATAAAAGGTTTTGCTTCAGGAGTAAAAAGCTTGCTGATAGGTATGCGTACCTCTATGAAGGTATTCTGTCAGCCTAAAGTGACCGAGCAGTATCCGGAAAACCGTCATACGACGTTGCACATTCCCGAACGTCATCGTGCTCAGCTTGTTATGCCACACGACGATGAGAATCATCATCACTGCATTGCCTGTGGACTCTGCCAGATGGCCTGCCCAAATGGCACGATTAAAGTCATTTCAGAAATGCGTGAAGATGAGGAAGGAAAAAAGAAAAAGGTTTTAGTGAAATATGAATACAACCTGGGATCGTGCATGTTTTGCGAGTTATGTGTAAACGCATGTCCGCATGGAGCCATCAAGTTCAGCAACGATTTCGAAAATGCTGTATTCGAAAAAGAAAAGCTCCTGCTCACACTAAACCATGAAGGTTCAACACTTGCTAAATAAAAAGGAGAGAATATGGAAATAACACTTCAAGAAATCGTATTCTATGTCGTTGCAGCAGCAATTGCAGTATTTTCCGTACTGGCTGTAACAACAGGAAAAAATTTTACGCGCCGCTACCTACCTGCTTTTCGTCCTTTTTGGTACAGGAGCTATTTACGGTGTATTGGGATATACCTTCTTAGGGGCTGTACAGTTAATGGTATATGCCGGAGGTATTGTTGTATTATATGTATTCTCTATCTTGCTGACTCAGTCGGACAAGAATATGAAATATCCGATAAACCGTGGCAAGCTTATCAGTGTATTGCTGACAACGCTTATCGGTGCCGCACTGGTATTATTTTTAATCTTTACAAATGCTTCGCCCTTAACATCATTCCACAGGGTGTAGAATTACCCGCCCGTGAAATTGGTCTGGCGTTAATCGGAACAGAAAAATATCAGTTTGTTCTACCGTTTGAAGTAGTCAGCATCTTATTGCTGGCATGTATGATTGGTGCCATTCTGATAGCAAGAAAACAAAAATAAAAATTACGACTATGGAATTAGATGTACACGTAATACACTATCTGGTCATCAGTACCATCATGATGTTCTGCGGAATCTACGGATTCTTTACCCGCAAGAACCTGCTTGCCTTGCTCATCTCGGTAGAGCTTATGCTGAACGCAACAAACATCAATTTTGCAGTATTCAATCGTTATCTTTTCCCGGATCATCTGGAAGGTCATTTTTTCAGCTTGTTCGGAATTGCTATCGCTGCGGCAGAAACAGCTGTTGCTATTGCTATTATTATTAATGTATATCGCAATATCAAACAGGTTTTGACTGACGATATTACTGACATGAAAGGATAACTAAAAATATTTTGATTATGGAATATACAATTCTGATACTCGCATTGCCCATACTCAGTTTTCTTATTCTGGCTCTGACGGGTATGTACATGAAGCATCGCATAGCGGGCTTGATAGGCACACTGTCACTGGCAGGTGTTACTATATTAAGCTATCTCACCGCTATCAATTACTTTACAGCTCCGCACACTGCCGAAGGAGTATTCCCGACACTGACTCCATGGAATATCCAGTGGCTTCCTTTTACGGAATCTCTCCACATTGATATGGGTATTTTACTGGACCCCATTTCCGTTATGATGCTGGTTGTCATCTCGACAGTCAGTCTGATGGTACATATCTACTCATTCGGATACATGAAAGGTGAAAAAGGATTCCAGCGCTACTATGCTTTCCTGTCACTCTTTACTTTCTCTATGCTGGGACTTGTACTTGCTACCAACATATTCCAGATGTATGTATTCTGGGAGCTGGTTGGTGTATCTTCTTATTTGCTCATCGGCTTTTACTATACAAAACCGGAAGCCATTGCAGCCAGCAAGAAGGCATTCATTGTGACAAGATTTGCCGATTTAGGTTTCCTCATCGGTATTTTGATTTATGGCTACTACATGCAGACATTCACTTTCACACCCGGTGAAGAACAGCTGATGAAGGCCGGCATGGTACTTCCTTGGGCACTCGGACTGATGTTTGTAGGTGGAGCAGGTAAAAGTGCCATGTTCCCACTGCACATCTGGTTACCCGATGCAATGGAAGGCCCGACTCCAGTCAGTGCATTGATTCATGCAGCCACCATGGTCGTTGCCGGAGTTTATCTGGTAGCTCGCATGTTCCCGCTGTTTATCGGTTTTGCTCCACACACACTGCATATGGTTGCCTACGTGGGAGCATTCACTGCATTCTACGCTGCCTCTGTAGCTTGTGCACAAAGTGACATCAAGCGAGTCCTTGCTTTTTCTACCATTCACAAATCGGTTTCATGATGGTTGCTCTGGGTGTATGTACAGCCAATAACCCTCATGAAGGAGGCTTGGGATACATGGCAGGAATGTTCACCTGTTTACTCATGCCATGTTTAAAGCCTTGTTGTTCTTGGGAGCCGGATGTATTATCCACGCCGTACACAGCAATGAAATGTCGACAATGGGAGGACTTCGCAAGTATATGCCTATCACTCACATTACATTCCTCATCGCATGTCTGGCCATTGCAGGTATACCTCCATTCTCTGGTTTCTTCTCAAAAGACGAAATTCTGACAGCCTGCTTCCAGTTCAGTCCGGTTATGGGATGGATAATGACAATTATTGCCGGAATGACGGCATTCTACATGTTCCGCTTGTATTATGGTATCTTCTGGGGAACTGAAAATAAGGAACTTCATGCAGCACATACTCCGCACGAAAGTCCTTTGACAATGACTTTCCCGTTAATGTTTCTAGCAGCCATAACTATTGTATGTGGCTGGATATTGCCTTTCGGACACTTTGTATCTGCCAATGGCGAAGCATACGATATCCACCTTAATGCACAAGTAGCCGCAACAAGTATTATCGTTGCTGTAATAGCTATTCTTCTCGCTACCTGGATGTATGCACGCGAAAAACAACCCGTTGCCGACATGCTGGCAGCACGTTTCAGTACATTGCACCGTGCAGCTTACAAACGCTTCTATATGGACGAAATCTGGTTGTTTGTCACAAAGAAGATTATCTTCCGCTGTATATCTACCCCACTTGCCTGGTTCGACCGTCACGTTATCGACCAGTTCATGAACTTCATGGCCTGGAGTGCCAATGCAGCAGGCGAAAGCGTACAACCTCTGCAAAGTGGTAAAGTTCAAAGCTACACCATGTGGTTCTTGGGAGGAGTTATAGTATTAACTATCATGTTATTAGTATTATGAATATATTAAGTCTTTTTGTTTTAATTCCTTTACTCATGTTGCTGGGATTGTGGATTGCCCGCAATGTGAATCAGGTAAGAGGAGTAATGGTAGCCGGCTCTACATTGTTGTTAATTCTTGCTGCCTACCTGACAGTATCTTATATAGGACTGCGAAACGGAGGAGCTACAGATGAAATGCTGTATACAGACAGCATTGTCTGGTATGCCCCATTACATATAGCTTACTCGGTAGGAGTAGACGGAATCTCTGTTGTCATGCTTCTTCTGAGTTCCATCATTGTATTTACAGGAACGTTTGCATCGTGGAAGCTCAAACCGCTGACTAAAGAATATTTCCTTTGGTTTACGCTGTTAAGTACCGGAGTTTTCGGTTTCTTTATCTCTACCGACCTGTTTACCATGTTTATGTTCTACGAAGTTGCCTTGATTCCGATGTATCTGCTTATCGGCGTATGGGGCAGCGGTAAAAAAGAATATGCAGCCATGAAGCTGACCCTGATGCTGATGGGAGGATCTGCTTTCCTGCTTATCGGTATTTTAGGAATCTTCTATGGTGCCGGAGGTGAAACCATGAATATTCTGGAAATAGTCAAACTTCAGATACCAACCGAAATGCAACGTATCTTCTTCCCGATGATATTTCTCGGATTTGGTGTGTTGGGTGCATTATTCCCATTCCATACATGGAGTCCCGACGGTCACGCCTCAGCGCCGACAGCCGTATCTATGCTTCATGCAGGTGTTCTGATGAAACTGGGAGGTTACGGATGTTTCCGTGTAGCCATGTATCTGATGCCTACCGGAGCTGCCATTTGGGGTGATTTCTTCCTGGTATTGACTACCATTCAGTTGTATACGGTGCTTTCAGTGCTGTGGTACAGACCGATTTGAAATACATCAATGCCTATTCTTCTGTAAGTCACTGCGGCCTGGTACTGTTTGCTTTGTTGATGATGACTAAAGTAAGTGCTACAGGTGCCATTCTCCAGATGCTGAGCCATGGTTTGATGACAGCATTATTCTTCGCCCTGATTGGTATGATTTACGGACGTACACATACCCGTGATATCCGTCAGTTAAGCGGACTGATGAAAATCATGCCTTTCCTTTCTGTTGGTTATGTAATCGCCGGACTTGCCAACCTCGGTCTTCCGGGCTTAAGCGGTTTCGTTGCCGAAATGACTGTATTCGTCGGATCATTCCAGCATGCAGATTCATTCCATCGCATATGTACAATCATTGCAACGATGAGTATCGTTATTACAGCCGTATATATCTTACGCGTTGTCGGTAAAATACTATACGGAACTTGTACTAATCCGGAACACCTGAAGCTGACCGATGCAACCTGATGAGCGTTTTGCCGTAATCTGCCTTATTGTGGCTGTTGCCGGATTAGGTCTGGCTCCTTATTGGGTAAGCCATGTTATCAGTGGCAGTGTAGAACCTATTATTTCACAACTTTGTCAATTATAACGCATTATGGATATAATAACAACTTTACATACCATGCAGGCAGAAATCGGTTTGGCAATTATTCTGATAATTGTGTTACTTGCCGATTTATTCCAGAAGGTTCCTTCTCCGAAAAACATGCAACGGCTTTCATGCGCATTGCTTGTTATTCTGCTACTCAACAACCTATTCAATTCTGCCAGTGGAGAAGCTTTCGGAAGCATGTATATCAATACTCCCATGACATCTGTAGTAAAAACAGTCCTCACATTAGGAACAATACTGGTATTCATGCAGGCAGACACATGGCTGGAACGCGAAGACACACGTCATAAAGCTGGAGAGTTTTATTTATTGACTCTTTCTACCTTACTGGGTATGTTTTACATGGTCAGTGCAGGTAGCTTCCTGCTCTTCTATGTAGGACTGGAACTTGCCAGCATCCCGATGGCTTGCCTTATTGCATTCGACAAATATCGTCACCACAGTGCAGAAGCTGGAGCCAAATTCATTCTGAATGCCATGTTCTCGTCAGGTTTGATGCTTTACGGTTTATCATTAGTATACGGAACTTGTGGAACAATGTATTTCAATGATATCAGTACCATGATAACCGGAAGCCCGCTTCAAATCCTTGCCATGGTATTGTTCTTTGCCGGATTAGGCTTCAAACTGAGTCTGGTACCTTTCCACATGTGGACACCCGATACCTATCAGGGAGCTCCGACAACAGTCAGTGCCTATCTTTCTGTTATCTCAAAAGGAGCTGCAGCTTTTGCTTTGATGAGTATTCTGCTGAAAGTATTCGGCCGATGGTTGCCGACTGGAGTCTGTTACTCTCTGTTGTAATCGTACTGACTATTACAATAGCCAATATTTTTGCAATCTTGCAGAAAGACCTGAAACGCTTCATGGCATACAGTAGTATCTCACAAGCCGGATATATTATGCTTGCTGTATTAGGAGCCTCAGCTCAAGGCATGGCATCTTTAGTATATTATGTAGTAGTTTATATTGTAGCCAACCTGGCAGTATTCGGTGTAATAGGAACAGTAGAACAACATAATGGAGGAACAGTCGACCGCGATGCTATAATGGTTTTTATAAAACCAATCCTAAATTGAGTTTTGTTATGACCATTGCCTTATTTTCACTGGCAGGTATCCCGCCGTTTGCTGGATTTTTCTCAAAATTCTTCGTCTTTGCATCTGCTTTCCATGCAGGCCACTGGCTGGTAGTATTCCTGGCGTTGGTAAATACAATCATTTCGCTATACTATTACCTGCTCGTTGTAAAGGCCATGTATATTGTTCCTAATGAAACCCCACTTGCCACATTCAAAAGCAGTGCGACCACTCGTGCCTGTCTTTTTATCTGCCTCATGGGAATTATTTTATTAGGAGTATGCAGTTCTGTATATCAAATCTTTACAGAAGTTGCTGCTCTATAAACAATAAAGAGAGCTATTTAACCAAACAAAGAACAGATACTTAAGAACATAAGTTCTATCTTTTAGTATTGCTGTCCGATAAGACTTTACCAGACAGAGGATTGGATCTCGCTTGAATAAGTCAGTTTCACGACTCTGCCACTTTAAAAGTCTATCGGACAGCAATATTTTATATTCTTGTCCACAACAAAACTTTCCTTATAGCCAGCTGCAAAATTTATTTTAACGCAAGAATGAACAATAGTAAGCATTTTTACGTTTCTATCATTAAATTTAATAAAGCAAGAGGGGTCGCCCTTTTCACATAAGCATCATCAGTAATAATCTGCAAACAGGTATATTGCTGAACTTTTTACACCGGAAAGCAATTTATTTTGTTATTTATTAATTTTATAATTATTTCATGAAAAAGCAACTGACAAACAAAACATTTTCTTGCGCACTTGTACTACTTTCCAGTTGTATGCTATCATGCGTAGATAGTGATTACGATTTAAGTAAAGATCTCGACATGACAATAACAGTGGGAGGTGATAACTTAACTATTCCAGCCAGCAATACAAAAGACATTACATTAGACAAGATTTTCGACTTAGATGAAGAGAGCACAGTAAAAACTGATGCAGCAGGCAACTATGCCCTTATACAGTCAGGTGAAGGCTCCAACACTCAGGTTACTATCGAAGACATTACAATTAACTCCAACGAAATAGCACTTCAGTCTGCCCGGACAGAATTAAACTATGAAGTATCTTTAGATGGAACATTGACAGCCACAGTAAGCGATAAAACGTCTTTCAGCATTGACAAGAAAAATATAACAACCGATGTTACCGCACTGTACAGTTCGGATGTCATCATGCCTGCCTCACTGCGCATGAATATAGAAGGAAACAATTCGCTGACACTTAAGAAAGGATTCCAACTAGATTTTCCTGAGTACATGACAATCAGTACAACAGACCAGCGAGTTGATATAGAAGGAAGTAATTTGATTTTTAAACAAGATATAAACGTATCCAGTACATCACCTCTTTATATTCCAATCAATATTACACATATTGATTTTGAAGCAATGGGAGATGGTAAAGGTCTTGTAGCTCCCGGACATCTGGTCATCGCAGATGATATAAAGATAAGCGGAACCAGTACAACAGAAGGAGCAGCGCCATCCAGATGATTATGGATACGGAATTTAGAATCGATGAAATCCAGCTGACTCAAGTTACTGCCAAGGTTAATCCGGAAATCAATGTATCTATCGACCCTATTGCGATAAACAACTTGCCGGACTTCCTTCAAGACGAACAGGTAAGAATAGATATGACCGATCCTAAAATATATCTGACAGTCAGCAACACCTCTCCTATCGAAGTTAATTTCAGCGGTACACTGAAATCATACAAAGATGGAAAGGTTATTGCATCTGTTCCTGTCGGACAGTCACCCAACCTGATTACCATTCCCGGCAATCATGCAAATGATTATATAATCTGCCTGCACAGACTCGACAGTCAAGTAGAAGGAGCTGATGCCAGCGTTACTGTTGAGAACCTGAACGCTTTAATCGAAACCATTCCAGACGAAATCCGTATGGAAAGCATAGAAGCAAAAGCGTCCGACCGTGAATGTTCGATTATTTTAGGAACAACATACAATGTCAAGGCTGATTACGAGATTAATGCGCCATTGCAGTTCAATGAAGGAACCAACATCGTTTACAGCGACGTTATAGACGATTGGAATAAAGATGTGAAAGATCTGTTTGTAAAAGAACTGGTAGTTACAATGGACGCAAAGAATACTATCCCATTGACTATGAACATGGACGTAAAGGCAATAGACAAAAATGGAGCTGTACTGAATAACATTTCAACAGAAGTTTCCAGCCAGATAGCAGCAGGAACCATGGAAAATGCAAAAGTTACAGCACTCCAAATAACATTGAAATCGACAGATGCCAATGCATTCAAGGAACTGGACGGTCTGAAATACGAAGTCTCGGCTACTCCATCAGCTGAAACAAGCGGCAAAGTATTAAACAAGAATCAGTCCTTGCGTCTTGAAAACATGACTATAAAAATAAAAGGCGGTGTTACTGTCGATATGAATTAATCAATCCCTTACCAACAATTATTGAATTATATGAAAAGAAATAACATATACCACATTCTTGTTACTATTGCCTTTGTATGTCTTTGTACAGTTTCTTCTGCACAATCCTTACGTTCTGGCTATTTTCTCGAAGGATACACATACCGTCACCTGATGAACCCAGCTTTTTCACCCGAGCGAAATTACATTGCTGTTCCGGGTATAGGAAATATCAACGTTGGTGCTCAGTCGAATGTAGGTTTAAATACTTTCATCTATCCATACGGAAATGATAAGCTCACAACCTTCATGAACAGCAGCATCAGCAACGACGATTTTTTGGGTAAATTGAAAGACAATAACCGTATCAACGTAAATCTGAACATGACATTGCTTTCTGCCGGATTTCGAGCTTGGGGCGGATTCAATACAATTGATGTAAACATGCGTTCTACCACCAGCCTCAACTTACCGCGCGGATTATTTGAGTTCATGAAACTGGGAATGAACAGCAGCAATTCTGTATACGAAATGGATGATTTAGGCATTTCATCGAATAACTACGCTGAAATAGCCTGGGACACTCTCGTCAAATCAATGATAAACTAAACGTCGGCGGTAAATTAAAATTCTTGCTTGGAGTGGGAAATGTCAACATCAAGATGACGGATATGAAAGTCAGATGGCAGAAGACAAGTGGATGGTTCAGGCAAACGGAGAAATGAATACTTCTGTAAAAGGCTTGACCATTCCGACCAAAGAAGAAAGTGGAAAAGAAATAAAAAATCCATCAGAAAGAGATCTGGTTGACTGGGATAACATCGATCTGAACAGTCCCGGTCTTTCCGGATTCGGTATGGCTGTCGACTTGGGAGCCACTTATAAGCTTCGCGAAGATTTAACATTGTCTGCCGCAATTCTTGATTTGGGATTTATTTCATGGAGCAATACCATCAAAGCAAAGACAAGTAACACTCCCTGGGAGTTCAACGGATTCCAGAACATAGCAATGGGCTCTGATGACGCAGACGGCGACAAACCACTGGAAGACCAACTGGAGGATCTGGGCAATGATATCGAAAACTATGCAAGTTCCATCGCACGGAAACCGGAAGCAGCTCTACAAGAGCCTTAGGAGCAACATTGAATATAGGTGCTGACTACGTATTCCCGCTATACGACAAATTGCATTTCGGTTTCCTGTCTTCCACACGCATCAATGGCAAATACAGTTGGAGTGAAGGACGCATCTCAGCCAATGTAACTCCGGTCAAATGGTTTGACGCAGGTGTCAATTATGGAATATCATCCTTCGGTTCCTCATTCGGATGGATCTTGAACTTCCACCCATGTGGTTTCAATTTCTTTGTCGGAATGGACCACCTGATGACAAAAGTAACTCCACAATACATACCGGTAGGCAAGCTGAATACAAATGTCAGTGTAGGATTCAACGTTACCTTCGGTAAAAAAATCTGATCAGGTTATCAAAAACAAAAATAGACTGAACATACAGACAATATATGTTCAGTCTGTTTTGTTTTATCTTCCTATATTTCCTCTTTTTTTACCCGCTTCACCTACTTTTTCGGCTAAAATAATTACTTTTGTAAACAAACCTAATTATAACACTTATGTACCCTTTAAAATTTAAACCGATCTTAAAATCCACTATTTGGGGAGGAGAAAAAATTATCCCGTTCAAACACTTAGACTGCCAGCAGGCACAAGTAGGTGAAAGTTGGGAAATATCAGATGTACCGGGCGACGAATCAGTTGTTGCCGATGGAGCCGATGCAGGTAAGAACCTTACACAAATGGTAAGCGAATACAAAGGTGCACTGGTAGGTGAAAGCAATTACAAACGCTTCAACGGAAAATTCCCTCTGTTAATCAAATTTATTGATGCACAGCAGGATCTGTCTATTCAGGTTCATCCTGATGACGAGCTGGCTATGAAACGCCACAATTCAATGGGAAAAACAGAAATGTGGTATGTGATAGGAAACGATGGCGGAAAAGCTCACTTGCGCTCTGGTCTGAGCCAGCAAATCACTCCCGACCAGTATGCGGCAATGATAGCCGACAACACAATCTGTGATGCCCTTTCAGACTATGCCGTACAACCGGGCGATGTATTCTTCTTGCCGGCAGGACGTATTCACAGTATCGGAGCAGGCTGTTTCATCGCAGAAATCCAGCAGACTTCGAACATCACGTACCGTATCTATGACTTCAACCGTAAAGACAAGAACGGAAATACCCGCGAACTGCATACCGAACTGTCAAAAGATGCAATCGATTATACTGTATCGGAAGATTACCGTACACATTACACTCCTAAGCAGAACGAACCGGTAGAACTGGTTTCATGTCCTTATTTCACAACTTCAGTATACGACTTGACTGAAAAAATGAGCATGGACTATACAGAGCTGGATTCATTCGTTATCTATATATGCATGGAAGGCGCTTGTACCGTAACCGACGATGAAGGCAATACAGTAAGCTTGCAGGCTGGAGAATCTGTATTGTTCCCAGCTACAACCAAAACATTGGATGTAGTTCCGGAAGGACATGTAAAATTCCTCGAAACTTACGTATAACATGCCGCTTACGGCACTATAATTAAACAACGATTACCATAGGGATTGCAGAAAGGAATTCGTCCACATATGCTGCAAGCTCTATGGTAATTCATTCTGTTATCCACACTTTATTAACCTGATTCATGAAAAAACTTTCTGTATTTCTCTATACTCTTGCACTGGGAAGCGCGTTTTACAGTTGCAGTACAGCCAAGCAAGATACTCCACAGACAGATATACACAATACGTTGATCCTTTCATCGGAGCAGCCGACAACGGACATACCTTTCCGGGAGCCTGCCGTCCTTTCGGTATGATACAGACCAGTCCTGTAACAGGAGCTGTGGGATGGAGATATTGCTCCGAATACATGTATGCCGACTCCATTATCTGGGGGTTCACACAAACTCATCTGAATGGAACCGGATGTATGGATTTGGGAGATATCCTCGTGATGCCTTTCACTGGTGAACGCCACCGCACATGGGATGCTTACCGTAGCAGTTTCAGTAAGACCTCCGAAAATGCCACTCCGGGATATTATACTGTCACACTCGACCAGGCAAAGGTAAAAGCAGAACTGACAGCCACTACCCATGCGGCATTGCACCGATACACTTACGAACAGGCCGACTCTGCTTCTATCCTGATCGACTTGCAGCACGGACCGGCATGGAACGAAAAACAATATCATTCGCAGGTAAACAGCTGCGAGGTAAACTGGGAAAACGACAGCACGCTTACCGGACATGTCAACAACAAAGTATGGGTTGACCAGGATTATTATTTCGTCATGCAGTTCAGCCGTCCGGTCATCGACCATTTTGAACTTCCTATGGCAGAAACAGAAAAAGGCAAACGCCTTGTAGCAAGTTTCAATATCCAGCCGGGTGAAGAAGTACTGATGAAAGTTGCTCTCTCCACCACCGGAGTAGAAGGAGCTAAGGCCAATATGGCAGCCGAAGTTCCGGGATGGGATTTCGAAGGAATACGGACTGCCGCCAAAGCCGACTGGAACAGCTACTTGAGCCGCATCGAAGTAGAAGGTACAGACGAAGAAAAGACAAACTTCTACACCAGCTTCTATCATGCGCTGATCCAGCCCAACGAAATATCAGACGTTGACGGACGCTATCGTAATGCTGCCGACTCTGTAGTAAACGCTACAGGAGGTAAATTCTATTCTACCTTCTCCTTGTGGGACACTTACCGCGCCGCTCATCCGTTCTATACCCTGATGGTTCCTGAGCGTGTAGACGGATTTATCAACTCACTGGTAGACCAGGCCGAAGTACAGGGATATCTTCCGATATGGGGACTGTGGGGCAAGGAGAACTTCTGTATGGTAGCCAATCATGGAGTTTCTGTCGTTGCAGAAGCCTATGCCAAAGGGTTCCGCGGATTCGATGCAGAACGTGCGTTCAACGCCATCAAACAGACTCAGACCGTATCACACCCGTTAAAGTCTAACTGGGAGAACTACATGAAATATGGTTATTTCCCGACCGACCTGACCGAAGCTGAATCTGTTTCATCTACACTGGAAAGTGTGTACGACGACTATGCAGCTGCCGACATGGCTAAACGCATGGGAAAGACAGAAGATGCCGCATACTTCGCACGACGTGCCGACTTCTACAAGAACCTGTTCGACAGCAGCACACAGTTCATGCGTCCTAAAAAATCGGACGGCACATGGAAAAGTCCATTCAACCCTAGCCAAATCGGACATGCCGAAAGCGTAGGCGGTGACTATACGGAAGGAAATGCATGGCAATACACCTGGCATGTACAGCACGATGTTCCGGGATTAATAGCCTTGTTCGGTGGAGAAGAACCTTTCCTCAACAAACTAGATTCACTGTTCACACTGAAACTGGAAACTACTCAGGCTGATGTAACCGGACTGATCGGACAATACGCACACGGAAATGAACCAAGCCATCATGTGACTTATCTGTATGCCCTTGCCGGACGTCCTGAACGTACACAGGAACTGATACGTGAAATCTTCGATACCCAATATTCACCCAAACCAAACGGATTATGCGGAAACGACGACTGCGGACAAATGTCAGCCTGGTATATGTTCTCTGCCATGGGATTCTATCCTGTCAATCCGGTAAGCGGCGAATATGTGTTTGGCGCACCTCAGTTGCCGGAATTCGTACTTCACCTGGCAGACGGAAAGACCTTTACCATTAAAGCAGAAGGACTTTCTGAAGCCAATAAGTATGTAAAGAGCATTACCCTGAACGGTGAACCGTACACCAAGAACTTCATTTCGCACGCTGACATCGTGAAAGGTGGTACACTGGTTTACCAGATGACAGACAAGAAATAAATAAGCAACGGGATGTAAAACCCGATATGATAAAAGAGAGGCTTGTCAAACTCCGTTTCGGAAAAATGACAAGCCTCTTTTATGTCGTAAAAAACAAATTTTAGATTACTCTCAGTCCATCGGAACAAACTTCAGACAAACCGGCTTCGACATTTCAATTTTCTCACCGGTATCCTGCAACAATCCGGTTTCCGCATCACGCGCAAATATCTGAATTTCATTCGTATCCCGGCAAGCCACCAGCAAATATTTCCCATTAGGCGTAATGGCAAAGTTACGCGGATGAATTCCCGTAGGCTGATAGCCTGCCTTTTCCAGCGTACCGTCCTCCGAGTTGACTGAGAAAATAGCAATGCCATCCCCTTTCAAGCGATTGGAAGCATAAACAAAGTTACCGTCCGGCGAAATATGAATATCCGCACTGCCACGCGCATCGAGCGTATCAGCTTGATAGTCTGAATGGTATCCAGCTTCATTTCATCGTACGAAAGCACGATAACATCACCCGAAAGTTCCGTAATGAGGTAAGCATGTTTCCCGTCTGGCGCAAAGCATGTATGTCGTGGTCCGACTCCCGGAGCCAGTTGTACATCATAAGATGCCGCGCGGTCCAACAACCCCTCGCCTTTCTTTTCGCTGACCGGAAATGCATGAATACGGTCAGTACCAGATCATTGGCAAGCAGCAAACGACCATCCGGTGTAAAAAGCACACAATGCAAATGCGGCTGGCTCTGCCGTTCCTTATCCGGTCCGCTTCCCGTAAAGACGAGCGTATCACCTTCCAGCAGTTCCCCGCGACTTCCTAAAGGAAATACAGTAACATTTCCACCCATATAGTTGGCAGTCAGCACATAATCCTCCTTCGGACTCAACGTAATATTACAAGGAGCTCCCCCATGAGTTGGTTGAGAGTTAATGAAAGAAAGCATCCCTTTCTCACGGTCAAAGCTCAGCGCATTGGCCGTAGAAGAAATCCCTTCATCCTCTCCTACCGCATACACCCGGCTACCATCGGCCGACGGAGTAAGAAAAGAAGGATTCGAAATGCCGGACAACCCACTCCGGAACGTCCCTTTCCCTGTTTCCTGATTGAATACATACACACGGATGCCTTCCTCCTGCGCCCGGGCGTAACTACCCACCAGCAGATACAACGAGTCTGTTGTTCCTCCGGAAACTGACTCCGCGTGTTTCGCATTTCCCATGCAACCGTTTCCTACTAAAGCCATAGCAGCCATACATACACCTATCAATGTCTTCATATTCCTGTGTTTAATCAATTCATTAAGGACGTCAAAAATACGTAAAATCAGTCATATTTTGGCAGAATCACAAATATTTCATATCTTTGCAACCGATAAATATCACAGACTTGGGCTTGACTGGATTTGACAGCGAGAGATGTGGTATGTAAGCATGCAGTGCGTCAGTGATTTGCACTATAATCTCAGTTACTGAACAATTATCTGGCAACGAAAACTATGCTCTCGCTGCTTAATCGAAGTACAGTAGATTAGCTTTATTTCCGTCACAGTGATGGAAACGAGATGTCGCTCAAAAGCTCTTGTTCCGAAGCGTTTGGCTAAGCGGCACAGCAAAATCGGGAATAGTTTCAGTCGGGTTCCGAGGCTGAAATGAAATTTTAGGAACTAAGGTATAAGTGGGTGGCTCTGGTCTTGCTTATGCACGAAAACCGAAGGCAGAGATAAGCATGTAGAAAGCATATGGCTTCCTTGTTTGGACGAGGGTTCGATTCCCTCCAGCTCCACAAATAAGATTGATAATCAGATTGTTACAGGATTTACACCCCGAAATACACCCTAAAATAAAAAGTGATAGTCTGATTATCATTCTTTATATCAAGCACTACCTACAAGTCTTAAATAATTTAACTATTATGATGCCTTGTGGTATTCTATTATATTTTTTGCTGTTTTGTTTGTTCTTATCAAATAAATACGTAACTTTGAAATATCATTTTGGGCTTGACTGGAATTGACAGCGAGTTGGAATGGTATGTAAGCATGCAGTGTCGGTAATTTCCACTTAAATCTCAGTTATCAAAATTTTATCTGGCAACGAAAATTATGCTCTCGCTGCTTAATCGAAGTATAGTAGATTAGCTTTATTTCTGCCAAAGTGGTGGAAACGAGATGTCGCTCAAAAGCTCTTGCTCCGAAGCGTTTGATAAAGCGGCACAGCAAAATCGGGGATAGTTTGAGTTCTTCTCCATAGCTCTTACGAAATATTAGGAGATAAGGCATAGGTTGGTGGCTTTGGTCTTGCTTATGCTCGAAAACCGAAGGCAAAGATAAGCATGTAGAAAGCATATGGTTTCCTCGTTTGGACGGGAGTTCGATTCTCCCCAGGTCCACTTTTGATGAGCGGTAAGTATATCATGAAAACTAATGGTGTTTTCTGTATTGCTTGTTGTTTTGTACCTTGAGTTTTTGTGAATACCCCGATTTTGTTACTCCATTCCATCCCCTTTGAAATTTTAAAGTATTAAATAATCTAATCCTTTCTGTAAGCGATTTAAGTTGTTTTTCTAAAATTGTTATTTAAAAATATATTAACATGGATGATTAGTTGCTTATAAATAGTGACAGTCTTCCTGTTTTGTAATAACCTTAAAAATCAGATCTCTTATGGAAAAGAAAATTTTGTATTTACTTACATGCGTTGGGCTATGTTGGTCTTCTTGTACTAATGAGGTTGATGAATTTATAGGTAATGTTGAACCAAGCACCCGTTCAGTTTCAACTGCCTTAAACGCTAATTTGGCATCGTTATTTACAGGAGGAGCTCCGACATTAACTTCTGCTGAAATTAAAGAAGTTAATGATGCTTATGCAAAAATGACCAGTATAAATTGCTATAGAAATATAGATGAAGCAGTACGCAATAAGACTTCTTATGCTGGAACTATCTTTTGGATGACACATATGCGTCGGCATATTTTAGAAAAGGAAGTTTAGCTTTTCCTCCTTATGGTATCTTAGCCAGCAGCATGGAACATGAGTTTATTCACATGTATCAAAGAGATGTTCAGGGTAAAAAAGTAGATACTGATAAGGAAAAAAGAGATACAGGTATGATGGAATTTGAATTAGCCTTTTATCAAGGTATTATTAGATATATTCATGCTGGGTATTCTTGGACTTTTAAAGGTGAAGATGGTGACCCTTCATATCAATCGTTATGGACTTCGGGCTTGACTGACCCTTCTTTAATACCTCAATATGAAAGAGAATTTCAAACGTATGTTGCTTCTATATGTGCAAATGGGAAGCCTACATCTATAGATATTAATGAATTCGTAAAGTGGAGCAATATTTTTGGAGAATATAGTAGAGGATATAGTGGAAAAGGATATAAGTTTGGCAATTACGACTATGGTACATCATGCATTAATTCATTACTCAAACTTTATTAAATTTACTGTTATGAAAAAGATATTGTTTTTTTTATTTGCTTTTCTTGCATTTCAATATACTGTTGCGCAGTCAATATTTGAAAGAAAAAGTATCGGTAACAATGTGTATGTATCTACAAATACAAGTGAGAAAAAAGCTGAGTCTATCCGAAATTTCTCATTTGCAGAAGAAAGTTTATATGCACCTCCGGTAATTTTGCAAGGATCAGTTTTTTTAGATGAAATTTGTAATAAATATAAGTCTCAAGGTGTAAAAGGTTGGATGAATATTTTTTTGTATTCGGATTTAAATGGCTGTATAACTGATATTACATTAGCTTTTCCTGAAGGCTTAACAGTTACGGATGACGATGTTTCTCTTATACTTTCAACTGCCCAAAAGAAATGCAAATTACAGTTCCCGATAGAAGGTATTTATAAATATAAAGATTGGGCTATTTATGATTATGTCTTCTATTTGACGAATTAGTTATTTTTTGATAAACCAATAGAACAACCTTCTTGAATTGTAGTTACCTAATTAAATAGAAGAGTCGTATCAAGCTCGTTTATGAGTAATGATACGACTCTTTTGTTTTTACCATTGTGGAATTATACTACCCAATTTCACTAAAAGAGTGAATTTCGCTATATTAGGGTTGTTTAATTTGTAAATTCCAGATAAGGTACAGCATGGATAGTAAGTTTGTTCTTGTAGCAATAATCTTTTAGTGCTTGAACCGTATATTCAATTTCGGAATCATCACCACGAAGCGGAACGAATGTAGCGTCTCATCTCCTTTACATTCCAGCATGATGCGGTTGTCCTCTCCGTCAATTGTGATTTTCATTGGTATCAAGACTCCATTGTTTTTCACCATCCCAACAATATTGTAAAGATCCCTTGTTCTTTCCTTCAAACATAAGTCATTGTAAAAATAGAAAGTCTTCCCGGTTTGCAGGGTGATTCCTCTCGTTGTCTTAACTACATAGCCAACGGTCAATCCGCCATTTTCTTTAACGAATAAAGTGCGATAATGGTCTATGTGGTCTGTACCAAAGGATGGGTTGTCAGGATCTAGTCTGCCGTGCGCATTGAATATCACTTTTTCTTCCGACATGTTATACAAATCAGAGTTAATAAAAAGTTTATTGTCACTCACTATAACTTCTGTCTTTGAAGTTTCTTCTGTTTGTTCGGTTTCGATTGATGCTTTTTGTTTCCCACCGCATGCGGTAACTGACAAAACGGCAAATGATGCTATAGCGATAATAGTAAATGTCTTAATATTCATTGTTTCTTGGTTTTAATATTAGAAATACCTAAATGTAACTAACTTTCCTGTGATAAATGGAAACAATCTCAAGTCTTCAAAGCCTATTATGCCCGATATAAAATCTTCTCCGTCTTCATGCATTAGAAATGTCTTATTATATATCGAACAACTACTCACATAGACGTCTTTCAGCATTGATGCCTTGATATAGAAATTAAAGGGACATTGTCCCGGTTGTATTTCATAGTCCTTTGGTTTCGCAGTAACATACGCTTCTTTGATGACATTGTTTTCTATCCCTTCTCTGTTTTCTGCCTGAAACGCAATCCCTTCATCATTTAGAGACTCGCACAGAGGGTTATCTCTGCCATGATACGCTTTCTGTGCGCTAAGCGCATTTCATTCAGCTCTTTCATTAGGAATCCGTCTTTTTTCAATCCTTCGATAAGGGCTTTGCATTGTTCTTCATTATCGCCATAGCCTGATTCTATGAGTAGTTTTTTCATTGCGTTTTCATCATTGCCCTTGTTATACATCACCCCGAATGCCAGTTTTTGAAGCGTATTGTTTATCATGTCGTACTGTTTGACTTTTTCTTCGAATACGGCATCTTCTTCATAATAATATTTCGACCATTCTTGAAGCTCTGTAAAGGGTGTAAGCCCTTGGAACTTTCTGTTAGACTTGCAAGCGGCTTCATATTCTTCTTCTGTTTGCCACGGCAGCCCATACCTTTCGCGTACGGCATCTTCAGGCGATTGTAACACTTTACTTCCATTACTACAACTGCTTACTAAAACTATTACAAATAAGCCGATAATCGAATAGCAAAACTTTTTCATATTTACTCTTTTTTATTGGGTTATTAATTGTCTATTTTTACATGAATCGGCATGTCATGATCCATATCTTCATGTTCATAATCGCTATGTCCCCCATTGTCGCCAAAAAAAGTTATCCATATCCATAGAATAAAACCGATAACAGCACCTATAATCATGGTAGAAATGCCAAAGATTTCTTTTATGCCAAATATCCAAAATATCAACCAAAAGAAAAATGAGCCAACTCCACAAAATATGAGTATAGGAAGAACATATTCCTCGAATAAAACCCATAAATATATAGCCGCATGAAATAGAAGCCAAATTCCTAAGATAACGGCAATTCCAATAAAAATAATTTCCATAATAAAAGAGAATTGGGTCTTGCAGCTTCCTTGAGTACCCTTTAGTTTAAACCACGAAGCGTGGAACTGCAAATGCCCACGTCCTAAGTTAGAGGTCCTGAGAAAACCTTGTAGTACAGATATGGTGATAGCAGCCCACGCTATAGCGTGAGAACCACTATGCTATCCTTGTACTACGTTCGAAGTTTCTCAGGTTTCTAACTTACAAGATAAGCATAACGCTTCTTCAAAATTCTAATATGTCTGGACAGAGTTACCTCCATCCGCTTGCAAAGATAGTCAATTTTATTGAAATCCAATCAAATACTATCAGATTACATTCTGAATCCTTTGGATTTTTGTTCTTTCTGCACTGAGTTACGCAGATGCTGCTGTAACTTCTCCCATTGTTCCTTGAACCATTCGCTGATTGGCTGTTGGTTTATAGTCAGCATCAATTTATTCTTATTGATCGGGCTTCGTTCAATTTTGAAAATTACATTTTTTGTTTCAAATCTCTGTCTATATTCTTCGGAATAGATTTTTCCACTACATCTGAGAGCTTCCCTTTTGTATAAAAGAGAATCAACCATCCCCTTGGTAAAACCAGTGACATAGCATAATTTTTCCATTCTCAGCATTTCTTTGAGCAATGGGAACCAGCATAATGCTTTTCGAGAATGGTATTCAATCGTGATATTTCCTTGTCTTTAGCTTCAAGCTCTTGATTATGTATTCCCTGTATATTACGAATCTGTTTGCCGTGCTGTTCCTGCATTTGCTGCATCTTGGCTTTTAATTCATCAATGCTCTTGTCACGTTTGGCAATTTCATGACGTAAATTCTCGTTAGATTGTTCCAAATCTTTTAATTTACCGCTTCCGAAAAGAGAACCTACACTGCTGGTTATGGCTGTGGCTACATCGGTAGCTGCACTTTTGAGTTTGTCCGTACGTATCTCTGCTTTTACCTGTTTGAGTTCCTGCTCGGCGAGGCTTACCTGTTGCTCCTTGTGTCGCTTGGTTTCCTCTATACGTTGCAGTTCGGCTTTCTGTTTTTTTATGATGAAATCGTTTCGCTCCAAGTGCTCCTTACCAGTGACAGCTTTTGCCTGCCACGTTCCATCAGCAGAATATCGGAAGCAAGGGTCTGCATGGTTGCCATATCCTCATCATTGAGCTTTCGGCTCTTTCCAGTTTCGTGGTTCATCCAGTCGAAGACGATATGAGCATGATAGTTCGGCTTAAACCATCTGCCCCGATTTGAAAGCTCTCTTTATCTTCCGCTTCCGGCTGACCGTTCAGCCAATGTCCTTCGTCTTTGTGCAGGAAAATTTGTAGCGGAGTGATGCCCCAGCGTCTTTGGCACTCTTCACCGAATTTGCGTACATCAGTTAGTGTGGTGTCCGGTCTGATGAGCAATACTCCTTCACGGATGGGTGAACATCCCGCCACCTTGATAATCTTTCCATTCTTTCCCTTACGTTCTCTTTCCTTTTCCTGCATGGCACGTCCGGTCTTTTCCTTGACCATTTGCTTGATATTGTTATAATGAGTTCGCAGTTCGGGAGTGCCGAAGTCGGGATTTATCCACTGTTCGTTATCGGTGGAAAGTTCGGGAACGACATAGATTCTGGACTCTCCGATATTGCGCATGTATTCGGCAGTCCTTCGGTTGTGCGCCTCGCTCGATGCGATTCTGCAAGGTTTGATATGTATGCTTGATTTTGTTGCCATAGCTTCTTTTCTTTGTTTGCAATTGATTATTCTGCTCGCTTTCGCAGAGGGGTTATTTTATGAATCTCGCTGCATTCGGCATAGGTCAAGCAAGCTTGCCTCTGCTCTCATTTGCACGAGATTTCTTAGGGGTAACCCATAAGCGGAGATTGCAAAGAGAGGGTCACTCTTTGCTCGGGGTTCTCAGGGGTGAAACGTCCTGAGTGGGTCATTAGGCAAAGCCCTAATCCCCTCGGGAGAGCCCACAACTACGAAAGCGGAGCGTGTAGTTATAGTGGGCTATAACCGAAAGCCGTTTTTCTTTTTCGGTGACTGGCTGCTCACTTCTTTGACGGATTGGAGCTGCCCTTTTTCTCAGCCTGTTTCTGTAAGTATTCGTTCAAGTCCTTGCATCCGCTGTAAGTCTGTGAAGCGTCACGGATGTATCGGTCTCTGCCGTATTCCTTGCGGATTTGTTGGAGGGCTTCCATGCCTGCATGGTCGTTATCAAAAAAACAGTGGATGCGTTCGTAGCTGCCCAACGGATAGAGAGCTTTATTCACGTTCGATACGGAATTTAATACGATATAGTCCTGTCCGTCCAATTCCGGATAATTTGGGCAGTTCTCCTGTCTCAATGTCAGAAGGAGAGGTAGTCCATAAATCCCTCGAACACATAACAGGTATTCCTCGCTTTCCCAGACTGTCTGATGTGGGAGATTTCCTTTGGAGCGATGCAGCCCTTGAAATAGCGGTTGCGAACCTCAAACCCACTCGAAGCATTGGGAAAGGCGATGGCAAAGTACCGCTTGCCGTTGTGGGTGAAACGGGCTTCACTACATTCTCTTTTCGCCAGTTCTATGTTAATTCCTCTACCTTGTAAGTAGGCAAGCAGGGCAGGAGATGACAACGGAAGAATCTCCAACTGTTGGAAGCTCGGCTCGGAAGAGTTTTGCTTTCCAAAAGAGAAAGATACCGGGCGCACGTGCGGCGTCTGCTCCGCTATCCGTTTCAAAATGTAAGGTACATGGTCGGTAGCATACAGATGTGCAGCCAGTGCAATGATGTTTCCGCCCTTTCCCAAACCGAAGTCATACCATTGTTCACGTTCGGTATTCACTTTGAACGATGCTTCACTCTCTTCCCGAAATGGGGATTTGTACCAAAGGTTGATACCTTGTTGTTTTACTGGTGAATAACCCAAGCTGTGCAGGTAGTCGGCTATTCGTATGCTCTTAGCTTCTTCTATTGTCATTTTCTTACGGATTTGTTGGTGAATGAAAAAATGATGATTTGATGAATTTGAAATGTAACACGCTGTTAAACAGAACTGTATCGGTTCATCTTTTTCTCATCAGATTGCTTGCCAAAAGAGAATGATGTTTTCTTTTTTCATCAGCAATCGTTGTTGATGAGTGTTTGATGAATACATATCTATCTGTAAGGCAATATGTTACTTCCCTTATTCATCATTTCATCAAAATAATTAGATAGCGGTCAGTTGTTCTTTCGTTACCGTATAAAACCGACCAGTTTTCCTTTTCGGCTCATAGTGGCACTCACGATGGGGTGCGAACTCATAAGCGGTGTAGGATAGCGAATTGTGTGCGGAAGTAAGTTTCCATACTTCCTGCACAACTTTCCTCACTTGATACTTTTCAACCTTGACCTGTGAATAGAGTAGCAAGGTTACAAGGTCGTTCAGGCAGAATGATACGCTTTCCACGTTCATGTTCGACATGATGTCAAGCAACAACTCGGTCATTTCTATTTCCAGTCGGTTGCGGTTGCTTCGGATTATTTTCTGCAAGGCTGCGGTATGTGTCAGTCTTGGGTTGAACCACATACGGCTTTCCTGTGTTGTGGATAGTTCCCTTTGGGTCAGGAAATAAAGAAATGCGGGTATTTCCGCTTTTAGCTTTTGCAGAAAGTTGGTATCATCACTCTGCAACGGCATTATCTTCCGCACCCAGTAGCGTGTTTCTCCTGCGTCTATGAGTATGGGCAGATATTCGTTGTTGGAACATAGCACGAACTTGGCAAAGAAAGCAATCTCCGTTCGGTCTTTGCCTTTGGCTTCCACCTTGTAGGTGAAAGTGGTGCTCAGGTTTTTCAACCGTTCGCTGTCTTCCCTGCGGTTGAGCAAAACTTCGTCCACAACGATTAGCAGCTTTCCTGCCCAGTCGGAATTGAACTGGCTGCGGAAATCCTCGTTGGTGTTGAAAGTCACATTATTCTCAAACACGGCTTTCAGAAAGTTCAAGAACGTGCTTTTGCCAGTGTTGCGTTCCTCTGAAACAAGTAGGACAATGGGTAGCTTCTGTGTCGGCTGTAGATACAGCAGTTGCATATAGTCCATACCCAGCTCGTATTGTTCCCCGAAGATGTGCCGCATCAAGGATTGGATGTGGGAGAAGTCCCCCTGTTGCGGTTTATGCTCTATCGGCTCGTAAAGGTTCAGAAACCCCTCAATCTCCTTTTGGTAGTTCAGATGATTGGGAACAGTGCAAAAGCCGTCATACTTGGGGACGGTGGCAAGATAATTCTTTCCATAGTCCTGCCGTAATGTGCTGTTGTTCCATACGACGCGTTTCTTCTCATAACCGCCATTGGCGCATGGCTGATTGACTACCTTGTACAAAGTTGTTCCTACGCGCATATATTCTTCCTCCTTCATAGGCTTAGATTAAAGGATTGTGTTCACCTAAGATTCTCTGAATGTCGGATTGTCGGTATCTGACCTTGTTTCCAACCTTTACAGGCTTCAGATAGTTTTTCTTAGACCAGTGCCAGAGTGTGGTATCACAAACACCGCACATCGTTTTCACTTCCTCTTTGGTTAGATACTTCTCCTTTCTTGCTTCCGCAATGGCGGTAGAAAGTTCATGCTTCGCACGGCTGATTAACTGGTTGGAGAATAATAGCAAATCTTCTCCTGTTACTTCCAACTTGATGTTGCCGTTCCCGTTTTGGATAATTGCCAATAAATCTGTCATAGGCTTCTTGAAACTGCCGGTTGTAA
>ENA-OQAN01000108-OQAN01000108.1-human-gut-metagenome-genome-assembly--contig:-NODE-108-length-42548-cov-3.140968_pt1 | contig 42548 bp, 45 predicted proteins | sample MGYA00242735_ERZ504527 | MGnify/ENA primary metagenome ERZ504527 (study PRJEB26092, sample SAMD00036230) | human gut metagenome | host: Homo sapiens | study: EMG produced TPA metagenomics assembly of... | reverse complement strand
CCCCAACACAGTTCCGGATCATAATTCCAGAACCAAGCAAAAGTTCACTGACACCATTCACTGTATTACCAATTCCGGGTATCATTGCCATTGCCCGTCCTGCTGTCCCATAAAGCAGCCCTGTCCTTTGCCGGTGCAACGATCCCCTGCACAACATTCAGCCCAAGTACAATGATTCCGGCAGATCTGATTGCCCACCCGATCAGTCCTCCAATCAATTCCATCATGTTTGCAAACTTTTCTTCCTCAAAGAAATAATTGATCAGCACAGTCAGTATATAAATATGGATCATTGGCACTAAAATGGTTAAAAACAGCCACTCGATCAGATATATGATCAGAAAAGCCGTCTGATAGAAGCCCGATGCAATGCTTTCTCCCGCCGAAAAAAGCATTGCAATACTAAATGTCGGCATAAAAATCTGAAAAAAATCCACACTCTTTTCCAATACACCGCACACAATCTCACGAAACGTCAGAAATGACTGCAGCATCAAGACTGCTAATACACAGAATACAAGGATAAAACAAAGATCTGATACATAAGATGACGCAAACGCACCGGCAAAATTTTTAAGTACAGAAAAACACACGGCAAGCAGCACCACCTCCACTAATATTTTGCGGTTTTCACAGACTGACTCACATAATTGCCCCATTAGCCATGGTCCGATCTGCTGATACAGCGCCCCTGGCTTCTCCTGATACAGTAATTCTTTCACCAGTTCTGAAAATGTAATCCCACTATCCTCTGCATCCTGTCTCATAAAATGATCCAGCTTCGAAAAATCCAGTTCTTCTGTCATGTTCCCTAAATAATCCTGAGTATTTTTTTCAGATGCGAAAACCGGAACCGTCTCAATCACACAGAGTAACAGAATACATATCACACACACTCCCCATTTTTTCATAAAAAGCTCCCGACTGTCTCTAAAAAAACCGTCAAAATCGGAATACTAAGCACCAGAATCGACAGCTTAGCAAACAGTTCGATCTGATTTCCGACTGCCGCATATCCAGCATCTTTACAGATATTCATCGCAAACTCCGCCACATAGGTGATCCCAACCATTTTTAATATCAGTGTGATATACGTCTGATCCACTGCAACAAACGTCTGCATTTTTTTTGCAAATTGATGACAGTCTCCACCTTTCCAAGAATATAAATAAAAATGCAGATGCAGACTGCCATACTGATAAACATGCTGTATTCACTTTTTTCTTTCTGCAGTAAAAGTGCCAGAAGTACTCCTGCGATACCAAGAACCGCTATTCTTAAAATATCCATTTCATGCCTCATTCCCATTCTGTAACATCTTATAATGCAAACAGTGACTGCATTGTTTCAAACAATTCATAAATATAAGGAACAATCCAAAAGAGGACAATCAGCAATCCCGCAAGGCTTGTCAGAAATGCATGTTCCTCTCTTCCGCTATGTTTTAGCACCTGACTGATGACCGTGACTAAAATCCCGACCGCCGCAATTTTAAATATCAAATTAACACTCATCCGTAATCCAGTCCCCTCTCTTGCTTGCCGTATACACACTTTATTTTTGCGTTATATAAAAAGTATCACTAACATCATTCCTCCTATTACACTGACCGCCCCGGCCACTCTCTGCTTTTCTCTCTGCTCTTTCCGCTCTTGTTCGATCACAAAATCAAGCCTCTCTAAATAAATAGAAAGCATTCTTTCATTCTCTTTTATATTTCTTCCAAAAAAAGCATTTCCGGCATTCGCAATAATCTCAAGTTCAGACGCACAGATTCCCAATTCTTTTCGATTTTTCCAAAATATATCCCACCAGATTTCACCTCCGCTTTCTCCCTTTTTTGCAGCAAGACGATCAGCAATCTGTCCGCATACTTTTTGCAACACCACATCGTTCGTCAGCGTCGGTTGATTCAAAATATGCTCCATCGGAAGTAATGCGAGTGCTGCCTCTCCCGAAATATTTATGAGAAGCTGACGGATTTCATACAATCTAAGCAGATGCTGCCTGATTTCAGCGATCATGTTTACTGCAAGTCCAACCCCGGAACCTGCAACCAGAATACCACCTATCAGCTTTAGCATAACTGTTCTCTTTTTCCGTTAAAAACCTGAAAATCCCGCTCGCCGGACCAGTTATGCCGGATCAGAATAAATCGTTCAAAAATTCCACGCTTCATCCACTTTTTCAGATATGGTTTCTCCCATAATTCTTCCACTGTATCCGCATGTACTGTTCCAAGAATCCGTACCCCGGAACAGGCTGCCTGTTCGACTGCCTGAAAATCTTTTTTTCCCTCCAAGTTCATCCACTGCTATGATCTGCGGGGACATGGAGCGCAGCATGAGCATCATTCCCTCTGATTTCCCACATCCAGACAAAACATCCGTTCGTATTCCCATATCATTTTGTGGAATTCCAAGATGACAGGCTGCAATCTCAGACCTCTCATCCACCACACAGATTTTCATACCTTCCCAGCCTTCTTTCCCATTTGAGAGACTGCGGATACAATCCCGCAGACAGGTTGTTTTGCCTGCACCCGGTTTTGACACCAGCAGTGTATTATAAATACTTCTCCGTCCTTCAGAAAAGGCAGAATTTTTTCTGCACATCCTTTTTTTTTCATGTGCCACACGGATATTCATAAAACTAATATATTTGATCCCTGTAATACCTTCCTGTCTTTTGCAATCTCCCCTGCAATTCCAACCCGGTGACCACCCTCAATTGTAATATATCCCTGCCTTAGTTCCTCCTGGTATGCATACAGGGAATACTCGCTGATATAGCTTAACATCTCTGCAATATCTGCGCCCGTTATTCTGTAACATGCTCTTGCATTCTGTACGCTTTCTCTGACACAGGCACACATTTCACCGTCCATATCCGTCAGATAACGTGTTTTCCCGGAATACGCAAGCTCGATTGGCTGTCCTGCCCGGATCCGGATTTCCTCAAGATCATTCAGCCACAGATTATTTTTTATTTTTTTTCTGATATGTACCGGAAACAAAACTTTTAGGTTTTCCATATGCCTCCTCCCTTTTCTTTTAATTCATTCTATGAGACAGGCTTATTTTTATGCATAAAAATACCGGCCTGCCAAACGTAAGACTTTTCTTAACGTTTCGCCGCCGGTATTTTCTTTTATTTTTTATCTGTAATCCATTACAAGGAACATCGGTTTGATCGCTACGATCTCATCGTATTCCTCCTGTTCCACTACCACGCTGGAATTTAATGCTTTTAAATCTTCTTTCAACACCTTAAGTGCTTCCGGGATCGTCTCTGCGCGTCCCTCCTTTAAAATATCCTGCATACGTTTTAATACGACCGGATGTGCATAACATGCCGAAACCGGAAAATCAGGATATGTTTTGATATAACGCTCCATTTCATCCACCGCACTTAACAACTGTTTCTCGACATAGCTCCGGTTATTATGTGAGGTTGGAAGCACATTGGCACCGGAAAACAGGAAGATCGCAGCAAGACCAAACAGAAGAAAATAAATGCCAAATCCTGCATGCGTCAGCAACGCATATACGCCATATCCAAAAGCGCCGATCCCCATCAGTGTAATTGCAAGTGCAACCCATTTGTATGCCGGATTACTCCGGTCATAAACTCTTTTTTTCTTCGCTGACTGGCTCAGATTCAAATACAGATCTGTATCCTTATGAAGATATTTGATTGCATTATCGAGACAGCGGATATTTTTCTTTGCAGTTTCTGAAATATTTCCGATACGCTGCTTTTCTTCCATCCGCTTTGCCTTCTCCGCGAGTTTTTGCTCCGCAACCTCACTGTGCAACGGTATCTGCGGAAAGTTGACCTCCACATAAGCAAGCAGCGGTCCACATCCTCCTCATGCTTAAAATTGCACTGCTTTTCTTTGCCATCATCATATTCAACCACGAGATAAGGCAGCGTGCCAAATGCACCTTTACCGGTAAATCCACCTTTACTCATCGCAATTCTTTTGAAAATACGCTTCACCGACTTCATCGGAACATAGTATCTTCTTTCTATGTAGAAACTGTTCAGATAAATGGCCTTCTTACCAACACCACATGGTCCAAATTTTCTGCATGTCTTTTTGTCTTCCGTCAATTCCATGTCGGGCAGTGACAGGTTGCCCAGTCTCTGTGGTTTCAACATCTTCCTCAGCTCCATTCCTGTATTACTTTTTATACCTGTTAAGCATCGCTGTCATGTATTACATTTTTGCCGGTTTCTTTGTTGCGTGGATAAAAGTTCCCAAGAATACAACAGCCAGAATGATTCCTACCGGATATGCAACTGCTGTCGAGAATCCAAGGCACTCATCTGCGCAGAAGAAATAGGTCATGGATACGGCACTCATAAAGGTTGCCGGTACAGCCGTGATCCAGTAATTCTTCTTCTCACGGAACAGATACATACTTGCCGTCCATAATACGATCATGGCAAGTGTCTGGTTTGTCCAGCTGAAATATCTCCATACAACCGCATAATCCAGATGTCCTACAAAAGCACCTACTGCAAGAAGCGGTACACAAAGCAACAGACGTTTCTGGATCTTATCCTGATCGATCTTAAACCAGTCTGCCAGTACCAGACGTGCACTTCTGAATGCAGTATCACCGGATGTGATCGGGCATACAATAACACCGATCATGGCAAGTGCTACACCAACGCTTCCCATTGTCTTGATACATACATCATAAATTGCTGCGGACTGTCCACCGGAAAGGACCTCAGCAAGTCCAGTGCTTAGGCCACCTGTAATCTGATAAATGGAGCATCCTGCTGCCGCCCAGATCAGAGCGATAACGCCCTCAGCAACCATTGCACCGTAAAATACGAAATGTCCCTGTTTCTCAGACTTCATACAACGTGCCATAAGTGGTGACTGTGTGGAATGGAATCCTGAGATTGCTCCACATGCTACTGTGATAAACATGAAACTCCAGATCGGTTTGCCATCCGGATGCATGTTACCGAAATGACTCCAGATCTCCGGAATCGTATATTCGGAATGTGTAAAAATACCAATGATAACACCCACCGCCATTATGATCAGGCAGATACCAAACAGCGGGTAAATACGTCCGATAATCTTATCAATCGAAATAAATGTTGCAATAAAATAATAAAGAAGAATGATCCAAAGCCAGAGCTCTGTACTTGTAACGATTCCTGTTACACCGCCGTTCTTAAACAATGTAACGATCAGACCTGCAGGTCCGACTGCAAAAACGGTACCTACCATAACAAGCAGTACAACACTGAATACACGCATGACATTCTTCATCACATTTCCAAGGTAGATACCACATACCTCTGAAATGGAAGCACCATCGTTACGTTCGGACAGCATACCAGAAAAGTAATCATGTACACCTCCTGCAAAGATGGTACCAAACGTGATCCACAAAAAGACAACTGGTCCCCAGAGAGCACCCTGCATAGCACCGAAGATCGGTCCTAATCCGGCAATGTTTAACAACTGCACCAAAAAGAGCTTCCATTCCGGCATGACAACATAGTCAACCCCATCGTTGATCCTTACTGCCGGTGTCTCTCTGTCATCCGGTGCGAATGTGTTCTCCACTACCTTACCATAAACAAAGTACCCACCAATTAATAACGCCAGGCAAATAAAAAAACTAATCATAACAACACCTCCCATATGTATAAATGCTAGTTTCTTATTGCTTACCCTTATTATAGTACTTATCACTTAAAATTCAATACGTTTTTTCATTTTTTTGTCTATTTTATACAATATCAACAATGTATTTTCGAAAAAAAGAACCATAAGCCAAATCCGGCTTACGGTTCTTTTTTTCAATCTTAGTATCTTGTAGATGTATTAATCTGCAGACATTCAGAAACCTTCGTTTTTTCATTATAGCAATACACATATATGTATCCATAATTGTTTGACACTGTGATCTTCTTAGAGAAACTGGATTTATTTACTCTATAGTTTTTATAACTTCCTGTTCCGGATGTCACATGAACGCTTGAGATCTTCCAGCCACTTTTCAGTTTGATGTCCAATTTTTGTTTTTTAAATGCCTTGTTCGTTCTAAGTACATCATTTTTATTAAATTTTGAAAGCAGGTTTGTTTTTCCGATTTTAAATGTCTTGCATGGATTGGTGTATTTTTTGACTGTAAATGTTGTCTTTAATTTTACACCTTTTACCGTACATGTGATCGTACTCTTAGCTGCTTTCTTGCCAAACTCAACACGAATGTAACCATCTCTCGGTGCAACCTTAATGTATTTGTTACTGCTCTTTAAATTTTTGATTTCTTTTGCTTTGCTGCAGCCCATAATACTGATTACACTTGAGAATCTGCTTAAGGCACTCCCTGGCTTATAAGTCACAACAGTTGCTGAATATGGATTCACATAAACCTGCCGCTTGCCGCCTGTACTTCAACCATTCCCTGTGGTATTACTGCACCGGCCGTGACAGTCATCACTAGCACAAGTGCAAAAGCGATTAATTTTTTGCTTAACTTTTTCATATAATCCTCCTTGTTTTTCGAAGAAAAATCCGAGTTCCTTTGAGCGAGGAGATGATTTTCCTCCTACATATTTTTTTACAGTATACCTTATTTTCTTCCGGAAGAAAATAGGACATTTTTCCTACATACGCTCCGGTGCAGAAAATCCGAGCAGATCAATGCTGGTCTCAAGCACAGATTTCGTCAGTTCCAACAGACGGATATACGATTTCTGAACCGTCTCATCTTCCTCAGACATGATCTTTGTCTCATGATAGAAACTGTTGAATGCATTGGCAAGATCATAAATATAGGAACAGATCTTGTGCGGTGCCGTATCGGTAAATGCACCCTCGATCACTGCATTAAATTTGGACAGTTCTAACATCAGATTCTTCTCACTCTCAGAATGTGCTGCCGTGATCACTGAATTATCTGCGTTCTTTCCTAAATCATGATATTTGTGAAGAATCGACTTGATACGAACGATCGTATACAAAATGTATGGTCCTGTATTTCCCTCAAAAGAAGTAAATCTGTCGATATCAAAAATATAGTCTTTACTTGCCTGATTAGAAAGATCTCCATATTTGATTGCGGCAAGTGCAACTGTTTTTGCAGTTTCCTTTGCTTCTTCCTCGCTGATTCCAAGATTCTCTTTTGCCTTCTGGTTTTCGGTAATCTTCTTTAACATCTCATTATCAATCTCAGATACAAGATACTCTAAACGCATGACACCACCATCTCTGGTCTTAAACGGCTTTCCGTCCTTGCCGTTCATCGTACCGAATCCTAAGAATTTTAATTCGGTCTCCGGTTTCACCAGACCGGTCTTTCTTGCGCAGCGGAATACCTGTACGAAATGAAGTTCCTGTCTCTTATCTACCACATAAATAATCTCGTCCGGATCATAATCTTCCTCACGCCATACGATCGTTGCAAGATCGGTCGTATTATAGAGGGATGCACCGTCTGATTTTAAGATCATACACGGCGGGATCTCTTTCGTATCGGTATCTTCTTTCACATCGACAACCAATGCTCCGTCACTGACATAGGCAAAACCGTCATCTTTCATCTTCTGCACCATTGCCGGAATATAAGGCTGTGCATCGGATTCACCCTTCCAAAGTTCAAAAGATACGTTTAAATTCTCATAATTTTTCTTTAAGTCTGTCACAGACACGTTTTAAGATATGGGAAAGTAATGCCTGATAGCCCTTTCTTCCATTCTGCAGCTCATAAGTTGCCTGCATTGCAGCTTCCTTATATGCCTCATCCTCTTTTGACTTTTTACTTGCAGTCGGATAAATCTCCTCTAATTCAGAAATCGTAAACGGTGCTTCTTTCGGATATTCACCCTCGAAGTTTTCATCAAAATAGACAAGCTCCGGCTGACGCAGCTTTAACTCGGTGATAATCAGTCCCATCTGCAGTCCCCAGTCTCCTAAATGTACGTCTCCGATCACTTTATGTCCGACAAATTTACCAATTCTTTTGATGCTTTCTCCGATGATCGCGGAACGTAAATGACCGACATGCAATGGTTTTGCCACGTTCGGTCCGCCGTAATCGATCATGATGGTCTTTGGATTTTCTGCTTTTTCACATCCAAAACGTCCTTCATCTGCCTGCATGTCTGCCACATAGGATGCTAAAAATGTCTCATCCAGTTTTAAATTTAAAAATCCCGGTTTTACGGATTCTGCCATGGAAAACATGGATGTCTCTGCAAGTTTTGCTGCAACCTCATCTGCGATCATAAACGGTGCCTTTTTGTATTCTTTGGCAGCTGCCATTGCTCCGTTACACTGGTATTCACAAAGATCCGGTCTGTTAGATAAAGTAACCTTTCCATATTTTGACATCATAGCCACAATCCACAAACGCTGTGTAATTTCCGCGGTTATAAGGTCTAAAATCTTTTTCATTTTCTTCTCTCCTGCATTTCTTTGCAAATCATTTCTGCCTAAATCAGGCATTTTCTCGTCTATTATACCATAATTCCGCCATTTCTCAAGTAAAACCCTTATTACGATCCCCTGTTTTATGAAAATACTTTCCATTTAACCCGATTCTTTTAACCAGTTCTGTTTCACTTCTATAATAAACCTAAACGAGACATCCGACTCCTATACCGCAGGCACACATTTCGTTCACTTATCACAAACCAGATCATTCTGTTGTATACAATAATATACTGCCCCTATCAAGCCTGCATCATTTCCAAGTTCAGCCGCCTTTAGTTCAAGATGCTTCACAAAATGAGGCATACATCTTGCCATCACTTTTTCCCTCAGACGGTCAATAAACAGCTCCTTTTGTGCCGAGACTCCCCCACCAATCAAAATCAGTTCGGGATTAAAGATATGAACCAGTCCGACCAGACCGGAGGCAATGTCATCGATCCAGGAATCAAGCAGTTCCAACATTGCAGTGCTGCCCTTTTCTGCTTCCGAAAAAATAAATCTTCCGTCCAGTTCCTGTTCTTCCGGAAGTATTATCTTCCCGCAGGATGCCGCATCTCTGACTCTGCGAATCAGAGCAGTGGTTGAACCATAATGTTCCATACAGCCATGATTGCCACACGAACACAGCTCACCATCACTGTTTATCACAATATGTCCGATCTCACCGGCAAGACCATTTGCGCCCAGAAGGATCTTAGAATCTACAATGATTCCACCTCCAACACCAGTCCCAACCGTCATTACAATAACATTCCGACGGTCTGCTGCAGCTCCGATCCACATTTCTCCAAGAGCCGCCGCATTGGCATCGTTCAATACCGTCGTCGGGAGATGAAACATTTTTTCCATCTCCTCTTTGATCCGGCTTCCTTCCCAGTTTTGAATATGCCCTGCTGATCCGATGACAACACCATTTACCGTATCAATGCCGCCGGTAGCCGACACACCAATTCCCGCCAGCTCCTGTTCCGTCACCTCGTGTTCCGCAAGAAACAATTTCATACTTTTTAAAACTGTCTTAAGAATCGGTGTCTCATACCTGTCAAATGCAACATCGTAAGCCTCACTATACCGGATTACACCCTGTTCATCTACAAGCCCCAGTTTTACGGATGTACCACCTATATCCACACCCAAATATGTTTTTCCGTTACTCATTCCGGATCTTCTCCTTTTTCCGCATCTTCCATTGCTCCCTTATGTTTTCCCTGTATGGCAGATAATGTTTCTTTATATTTTTGCGCCTTAAAATACGAATCATTCGCAAAATAATACGAATACAGAATATCGATCATAACCAGAATAGAAAACTGTGGTGAAATTTTCGTACCTGTATCCAGGTTTTTCAGATAGGCAACCCTTAACACTTCATCACATCTTGCCGCCGTCTCCGGTGCCGGATTCGCAGTGATAAAGATTACTTTTGCATTTCTGCTTTTTGCGATGCGGATACTTTCCACAATCTCTCTCGTCGTTCCACTGAGAGAAATTGCAATGACAAGCATCCTCTCCTCAACCAGTGCTGCACTCATCTGTATCATCTGTGAATCTGTTACCGCAGTCACATCCAGTCCGATCCTCATAAAACGGAGCTGAAATTCCTCTGCGACATTGCCGGAACTTCCCATTCCATAGACAAACACACGCCGGCTTACATTTAACAGTCCGGCAATCCGGCGGATCTGGTTCTCATCAAGCAATTTAAAATTTTCCTGCAGCAGCTTCTGATAACTGCTCTGTACCTTCTTGGTAAACAGACTGATATCTTTCTCACTGACTGTTCCATTTTTTTCCTCTTTTAAGTCCTTTTCGTATGCAAAAATAAATTCACGGTATCCCTTAAATCCACATTTTTTTGCAAAGCGTGACAATGTTGCCTCGGATACATAGAGCAGTGCTGATATCCGCTTGGATGAAAAATCTGTCAGCTCCTCATTATTTAGAAAATAATTGGCAATCGTGTGCTCTACCTGCGTCATATCCGACTGCGCAGCCTCAATCTGGCCTTTCGTCTCATTCTGGTTAAAAATTATATATCTGCTATTCTTCAAGGTTCCATCACCTGTTCCTGTTTTATTACAATAATGTTCCCATTATATTCTTTTTTCACGCAAAACACAAACAATCTGTGAGGACAACAGTATCCATTATATCAAATTTTTCCCCTCAAACTTACTCAGTGCAGTCTGCTTTGTATGTGCATCCGCACATGCCTTTCCTGCCGCATCTCCCATATCAATCACCGTCGGCTGGATACGGATACTCGCCTGAGCCAGAAATGTTGTAGAAATACATCTGCCGATTGTTAACAGATTGTCGACCTGCTCATTGATAAGACACCGGTATGGAATCTCATAGTATTCTCCCCTCTGATACTTCTCCATATGGACAAGTCCTTTCGTTGCAGAGTGTACATCAATATACCAGTCTCCTTTTGCCACTGCATCTTCAAATCTTGCCCTCTTTATGTAATCGTCTTCGCTCAGCACATATTTTCCGACAATACGGTAGGATTCCCGGACACCGAGTGCTGACGCTTCCCGAATCAGATACGCATGTTCAAATCCCGCATACATGCCTTTAAAAATGAAACCAGCCGGAAGATCATCTGATGTCCCTCCGTTACAGCTCTGCTCCGTGCCCACACATCGGTATTCTTCTTCATACTACTGATATGCGGACAGTTAAATGTCATACAACCCGGCTGATCTGGAATGGAAAACACTGGTAGTAAACGAGATCTTCCTCTTTCAGATATCCAAGTTCCACCCCTTTTCGAAAAACCGGTTCAAGTTTAAAATTCTTATTCCGCACCATTGCAGATTCAAAAAAGTATCCTTTTACCAGCGGAGAAAATTCATCATTTAAAGACAAACAGTATGCCCGGTATTTTTCGACATCAATGCCACCCATCTCAAAACGCAGCGATGTCATCTGGTTATTTCCGTTCTCATCCCCGGCGGTATATGCTACTCCCGCCATTCTTGAAAGAACCGCATCCCCGGTGGCGTCAACAAATTGTTCTGCCTCTATCGCATATACACCTTCCTCAGTCGTCACAAAAATCTTTTCAATTTTCTGATCTTTTACCTGACAGTCGGTCAGCACTGCATCATATAATATCTCGCCTCCATATTCCAGAAACATCTCCTCTAACACAAGTGCTTTTGCCTCTGCTGTGGAATGTACATATTCCATAATGCCATCTCTGGTAGTGACCCCTTTTTCTTTCAGGCGTCTCTCAATCTCATGAAATATCTCTCCATGTTCAACAAAAGACTCCATCATCGGATTCACCAGCGCATTGACAGCCGCCCCGCCAAGTGCAAGGCTTTTTTCCACGATCAAAACCCTGTTTCCTTCTTTTGCCGCACGGATTCCCGCTGCCGCCCCGGCAGTGCCACCGCCAACTACAACTGTGTCGTAGTTTCCAATCACCTTTATTTTATCCCATTGATACATTCTGTTTTCCACCCTCATTTTTCCGTAATCGTTCTTCTGCTTCCTGCATCCGTTCCCGCAATGTCTCTTCCGGCAATATGCCTTCCGACAGCATTACCATATAATCTGTCATCTGTGGAAGAATCTCACTCTTCATATATCTTCCCGCAAAACTGTGTGCAGCGATCTCGCTGACTGTTGTAAGCGGTCTTTGCACCGTACCAAAAATCGTCTTTTTCTGCACAGGATCAAGCCGCATACCGACTTTCCCAAGCGTTGTAAATTCCAGAAAATGATAAAACTCATGCGCAAGATGCAGCTTTATGAGCCACTGTTCCCCTGTCTCCACTCCGTTTTCCTTCAGAATCTGTTGCTTTCTGCGCAGATCCGGCATAAAAAGTTCAATCTTTTTTTCCTTCCCGCCACAGGTGATCTGCGCCCATACCTCATAGTTTTGCCCATGATGTGTAAATTCCCGTTCATCCTGCAGAATGGCAACACCGGAATTCACCAGTATTGCCATAATATCCGCATCTTTATACTGCTCAAATGCCTCCTGTCCGCATGCGATCGCTTCCGTCACATAATCCCTGCATTTCTCCTTCGGGATACAGGGTGCCAGCCGGTCATTCATCAGTTCCATCATCGCATATTGTTCTTCTGTTATTGATTTAAGATCATACATTGTCTCAATCCTTTGCAGCGACTGCAATAATTTCCTGATCATCCTCAACAAATTCCAGTTCCATCTCAGCTAGACCGAGCAGCTGCTCTTTGTTTAAGACACCACTTAAATCACTCATTTTCTGACCAAAAAATAAGTACGTTTTCGGCAATGTCGCACCAGCGTCCGTATACTGTGTCATACTGTCCACAAATTCCATGAAATCTGTTCCAATCTGATCTTTGTGAAATACTCCAATTTTTGCAATATTTTTCTGAAGACGTATAACGCCTTCCTCATCGATCATGCGCACCAGTTTTTTCTTTGATTTAAATAATCCTAGAAAGCCGCCTTTTTGCCACATTTACATAGTACGCATGCCATCTTCCTGCCGCTGCTGCCCGCTCAACCATATCTGTCGTTGTCTTCTCGGCATCCGCTAAAATCTGCTTCTGTTCTTCCTCCGAGATGGTCTTTGCATTGCGGTCCTTGGTACGCAGCTCTGTCGCTCCTGTTGCGATCGCTCTTAAAATATTTTTCTGGCTGTCGATTTCAATCGAAATATCAACCGTTGCTGCATCTGCGCCTGCCTGGTGATCACTTCCATAATATCATGGCGGATTTTACGGATATCCTCATCCGTAGGGTTTGCAACATTTCGCTCCATCTGCTCACGCACAAGTGCCAGAGAGACACCGATCGTAGAAATGTACGGTGCATTTTCCGCAATCTTATGCCGGATTCCCATTTTTTCTCCCAAATATGGTACGACAACCGACGCCGAACCACCACCACCGACCAGACAGATCAGGTTCGGATTCAGATTATAATCTGCAATCAGTTGTTTTACAATCTCGCCAACTTTCGTCATCGCAATATCCATTGCCTGACGGCACAGTTCTTCCACCGTGCTCCCCGTCATAGATGCCAATGCCCCCCATGCGATCTTCGCTGATTCCACATTTCCGGCAGCATAGTCATCCGCCGGCACATAACCCAGAATATTTGCGGCACCTGCCAGTGTAAGCGCATAGCTCTCGCCATTTGCACAGGCAACAACCGCATAATCCGATGTATCGTCCTCGCGCGGTGCGATCAGCTCTATCTTTGGATTCTTCATCTTATCGGTGTCAGTAAAGACCTCATACTCTTTCTCTGCGATATGTGCGGATCTTGGTCCGACATCTGCGATCTTACCTCCACGCACCACGATCATACTGCCTCCGGCAATTCCAAGTGTACGCACATCCAAAGAAGTCAGATATAACTTTCTTCCCCCGATCTGTGCATTTTTGATCATAACCTTGCCATCTTTGATCGCTGAAATATCGGTCGATGTTCCACCTGCCTCAAGGAAAATGCCATCTGTCAGTTTTTCATACATCAGTGCTCCTGCCACACCTGCTGCCAGGCCGGATAGCATCGTAAGAATCGGTCTCTTCCGCACCTCATCGATACTCATGACGCCGCCATCACAGCGCATGATCATCAGCGGTTTTTTAATACCGGAATCTTTTACCGCATTTTCCGTCATGTTGGCAGTCTCCATCATTTTGGGGATCAATGCCGCATTGACTGCTGCTGTCCTCGTCCTCGCCTGCAGTCCGTAAAGCTGGGAGATCTCATGTCCACCTGTAGCGACCAGTCCTTCTTTTACCGCCAGGCCAATAACTTTCTGCTCATTTTCCGGATTATCAACAGAGTAACTCTCCGAAGCCACGATCACCTCCACATTTTTCAGTTTCAGTGCATCGATTGCCTCTTTTACAGCCTCATCGGTAAGTGAGGCTGCATCTATAAATTCATGCTCTGTATATAAATATTTTCCCGGTGCCAGCTCGATATTTCCGACTGTCGTCTCCTTGCGGGAACGTTCTGCCTCCATACCACTTCCCATGCCAACAATACCAACACGTGCCACATCTCCCTCTAACAGGGCATTGGTTGCCTGTGTGGTTCCATGTGCGATAAATATAACATTATCCGGAGAAATTCCATTTTTTGTGAGTACCGTATTGATCGCCTCAATGATTCCCTGCGCCACACCGCGCTCGGCATGATGTGTCGTCGGCACTTTTTCTTTTGCAATGACCTCATAGGTCTCATTATCTACGACTACGGCATCCGTAAATGTTCCTCCGACATCGATTCCGATCCTTACCTTTCTGTTATCCATATGTGAAACATACCCTCCTTGAATGATCCTTACTGTTTAGAATAATGCTACTGCTGCGTAAATCAAGATTCCAAGTGCCATTACCATGGTGTATGGAAGTGTTGATTTCAAAATATCATTAACATCGACTTTTGCATAATCTGCTACGATGACATTCTGTGTGTTTGTCGGGTCTGATACACACTGTACCACGCTGGTACTACGAAGTGCCATACCAACTGCTGGTGCACTCAGTTTTCCTGCTGTCAGGAAAATATTTGCGAGACCAGAGCCAAGACCGTACATATTTAACGGTCCACGATACAGAGCCAGTGGAGAAAGAACTGTAAAAATTACAATGTACATAATCGGGTTTGATGGAAGAATCACACTAATGATTGGCTGCATCAGAGCAGATGTTTTCTGTGCTGCCACTCCATTTAAAAGAATTCCAATACCAATCATCAGACCGATGACTCCTGCCACATCCTTAATTCCCTCTACCATGGAGCTTGAAAGAACCTGAATACTTGAAGACGGCTTCGTAATTAATGCTGTTACAATAATTGCTACCACCAAGCTTGTCTCCGCATTCCACTTAAAGAAAAATACCAGTACGATAGGAAGAAGCGGCATCAGCATGGCAACCGGATTAACCTTTTTAGAGTTGGTTCCAGCATTCATTGCCCATGTACTTCTGACTGTCTTTTTATTTACATTGATTAAAATATACGCAACCGTCACAACCGCACAGATCAGTCCCATCACGATGGAAGATGTTTTAATAACCTCCATATCCATTCCAATGGTATCTACATAAATCTGGTACTGCGATACATTAAAAGAAGTCCAATGTTTAATCCAAAAAGTACGAGACTTGCTGCCACGATCGGCTCAATTCCCGCAGACAGTAACAGCGGAATTGCAATCTGAGCGACCATAATAACAGGACCTGCACCACTCATAGCAGTAAAGATCAGTGCCGTTGCAGCAGTCAGTGCCAAAGCGATCATAACCGGCTTATCCCCTGCCAGCTCTGCTGCCTTACGGATAATGGCATCTGAAATTCCCTCTTTCTGAATTACCTTTGCAAAAATTGCACCAAATACAGTAACAATAATGGTGCTCGCAAGACGGGATGCTCCACCTGCAATTACATAAGAAGTAATACTCTGTGTCTCTGCATCACTTGATATAAATGGAACTCCTGCTACTACTGCGATTAAAATTCCCATACATGGAAGTGCTAAAATCGCTGGCATCTTTTTTGTCATCATAAGAGCAACTCCCGCTAAGAAGATTGCCAAAATTACTATTACCTGTAACGTCTGCATACCTATTCTCCTCCTTCAATCAGTGCATTTGTAAACTTTTTCGTGATGAGCTGCGGTCTTGTAATCGCCCCACCCACAACGACACTATAACATCCAAGTTCAACCACTCGTCTGGCTTTCTGCGGCACATCGATATTTCCCTCAGCAATTACCGGATGATGTACCTGTTTTAATATCTTGCGTATAATTTCAAAATCATTCTGTTCAATTTTGTCATTTACGCTGTACGGCGTATATCCCACAAGTGTTGTTCCAATAAAATCAAATCCAATTTCATCTGCAAATAATGCTTCCTCCACCGTTGAACAGTCTGCCATAAATTTTTGATCCGGATATTTTTCTTTCACTTTTTCAAAAAAATTCTTTCAGATAAGTTCCATCTGGTCTGATGCGCTTTGTTGCATCCACTGCAATAATTTCTGGTTTTATCTCCATCAATGCATCTACCTCTTTTAAGGTCGGTGTAATATATACTTCTGAATTGTCATACACCTCCTTGATAATACCGATGATTGGAAGTGAAACATTCTTTCTTATCTCAAGAATATCTTCTACCGTATTTGCCCGAATTCCTGCTGCTCCACCCTCATATGCGGCTTTGGCCATCCGCCCCATAATAAATGATGAATGTAAAGGTTCATCTTCTAGTGCCTGACACGATACAATCAGCTTGCTTCGCAAATTCTCAAACTGCGCTTCCATTCTCTTACTCCTTTCACATCACCTTTGGGATCCTCTGTGATATAAATTTTATACCCCGAATTTCCGGTTTTTTCAACGATTTTACCCGATACTGAATCTACTTTCCTTCAAAATTGATATTTTTTGTTTTTGCGAAACTTCTTTCACAAAATTCTTTCAAAATTCCGGTTTCTTTTGTACACTTTTGCACAAATGTCAGAAGAAGTTTCATCAAAATTGACAAAAAAAGAGTACTGATCACAAGCTGCACTTATAATCAGTACTCCTTTTCTGCCCTCACTAATCTTCGTTTTTAAAGATCACACTGCGGTAATTATTTAACACTTTATACAAGATCATACCTAACACATAGCAGGAAATCACTTCGCCGATTCCGACAGTCAGCATAAAGAATGGGATCGTCCCCTCTGCCATGTACACATATGCCAGAACAAACGGTACAATGATCGTATTTGCCACGATCGGTGGTAACGGAGCCAGCCATTTGTGCTTTCTTAACGCATAAGTTCCACATGCCCCGATCAGTGTCGCAAGACTGCCAAACACAACATCAAGCGGCATGCAGCCGGTGAGCAGATTGCTGAGCAGGCATCCTATAAAAAGTCCCGGAATAGCTGCCGGTGTAAATACCGGTAAAATGGTAAGTGCCTCGGAAATCCTGACCTGAATTGCGCCGGAAGCAAGATTGAATGCACTGATAAAATAAGTCAGTACAACATAGATAGCTGCGATAAGTGCAGCCTGCACGATAAGTAATACTTTTTTGTTTCTCATTTTTCATTTCTCCTTTAGTTTTGTTTTACGAGTGGAAGGTCTCGAACACTCGATGTCACTGCAACTTTCTGATTTTAGCATAATCGTCGAAAAAAATCAACTCCTCCTGCGCACCCATGCAGTAAATGACCAGAATATCCCTCTCACCGGCAGAAACATCAGCCACAATCCGGACCAAATCACATAAACCGGATTTTTCACGCTGATACGACGTCCATTCCGCACAAATGCGGTCAAAATTCCTCTGATCTGATCCTCTTCCACCGGTCCTTCCACCTCTGTCTGATTATCCCCTGCCATATAAAACTGACCGCCTTTTCGTTTTACAACACGGTGCAGAACCAGAATGCTCCCTTTTCTGCGGTACAGCACAACATCTGCGCGCCGGATTTTTTTCACATCCGCTTTTTTTATGACCGCGGCATCTCTGCCCGGCACAAACATCGGATACATACTGTATCCTTCGGGATAGATCTGTATGACCTCTCCCGCTTCTAATAATTGTTCAATATCATATTTCATCGGAAACCTCTTGTTACTGTTCACTTGCAAGCTTGTCATCTTGAAATATTGTAGCATTTCCCCTGTCCAAATGCTATAATATTTCCAATTCATTTGTAATGGAAAGGAACCACAACGATATGAAAACATCTGATGGATTCGTAAAAACAACAATCGCAGGTATTCCCTATCTTCTGCCCTATGGTCAGAAAATTGCCGACCATGCACGCTCCCTGCGCCTAAATGACTCCGGTGCACTTTTATGGGATACACTCTCCCTGGGTGCGGACAAAAGCACGCTCTTATCTGTGCTGGCGAATTACTACAATACAGATGCTGATATGCTCCCTCAGCTTACCTCTGACTTAGACAGCTATCTTGCCTCTTTAAAGCAGCTTGGCATGCTCTCTTACAATGCGCCGGCAGAAAATTTCCCACCTCATTCTGATCAGACCGACAATACGTTTCCTGCACTGTTTTCTGACGATCGTGCTCCAAAATATTATAAGATCGGCGGTCTCTGCTTTTCATGGTTTGGCCCGGACGATCTGTTTGATACCTATTTTAAAGATTTCTCCTGCGAAGCTGCTGTAGCTGATCAGCGCATTTTTATAATAACCGGGAAACCGTCTCATCTTGCAGATGGTACACTTCTGCTCCACACCACTGAACTTACCATCTTTGACGTCACCGACACCTACCGCTTTGTCTTTGGCACTCACTGGGGAATCCATGAAATGCGCGTAAAAAAAGACGGCTCTGCCGCCGTCCTCTACTGTGTTGATGCCGATAATAAAGATCATGCAGAAAATATTTTTCATGCACTGCGTTTTGCCTTCCTGATTGCCGCACAAAAGCAGGCTCTTTTTGTCCTGCACTCCGTTTCTATTTTTTATCAGGGAAAAGCCTGGCTCTTTTCCGGCAGCTCCGGCACCGGCAAATCCACACACGCGAACCTCTGGGCGAACCGGTATCATACTCCGGTTTTAAACGGAGACTTAAATGTACTTGGCATCAAGAACGGCCTGCCTTATCTATACGGTCTGCCTGGTGCGGGACGTCCGAAACATACACCACCACCACCTATCCACTTGGCGGTATCGTGTTTTTAAAACAGGCTCCTTTCAACCGGGCGAACTCTCTCCCACCGGATGAACAGGCACTTTTTCTGATGCAGCGCATGATCTCCCCGACCTGGACGAAAGACCTGCTGTTAAAAAAATCTGGCATTTGCAGAAACACTTGCCCCGCTGACAAAAATTTTCCGGCTGAATTGTACAAAAAATCCCGAAGCTGCAGCCGTCATGAAAGCTGCCATTGATCAGTCCATATAAGACGCTTTCTTTCAAAACTCAACCATCATTTTCTGTACTTCCTCTGCAGTCAGCACAACACACCTCTGTTCCCGGATTCCATACACCCTCCTGCACACCGACAATACCGTTGGGCGGTGTGTGGTCACGATGCAGGTGCGCGGTTCATCTGTCCGCATGATATTTTTTAAAACCCTTCTCTCAGTTGCAACATCAAGTGCACTTGTCGCCTCATCCAAAAGCAGGATCGGCGCACGGCGAAGCAATGCCCTTGCGATTGAAAGCTCTGTGCCTGTCCTTCTGAGAATCCGACCCCCCCGCCTCTCCGACTTTACTATATATCCCATCCGGCAGTTTCTGTACAAACTCCCAGGCACAGGATACTATCAGTACTTCTTTGATCTCCTCATCCGTAGCATCCGGTCTGACATTCCGCATATTTTCCGCAATCGTGCCGGAAAACATTGTATTTCCCTGTGGCACATAAGAGAACAGACGGCGTGCTGCCGGTGTGATTGTAAGCACTTCCCCTGTTTTTGCTCCCACCAGATCTTCATCCCCGCTTTGTATATGCAGCAGGGCGAGCATAATGCGCAAAAGCGTTGTTTTTCCTTCACCGGAAGGTCCGACTAACGCAACAATCTCATGTGGATGTGCCTCAAAGTCCGCCCGCATAAACACCTTTGTTCCATTGTGATAAGTATAAGACATCTTAGAAATGCAAAGACTGATGCCGTTCTCCCGGTTCTCTTCATAAAATTTCTCCGCATGCTCTGCATCCGAATAGTCCTCTTTTGGCATGCCAAGGATATCCATCAGCCTTCCAGCAGATGTGGTCAGCGAAATCGCCGTCGGTACCAGTGACACAAGCTGATTCAGCGTTCCTGTCAGTGAGCCGGACAATGATAAAAACATCGTCATCGTACCGTAGGAGATCGCACCACTCCAGACGCGGTAAATACCAAATCCATAACAGCTGTATGACACCGCAAGCCCGACGATCGATAACAGGATCGAGGTTGCCATGGACATTTTCTGAAACTCCAGCTTCATACCAAGATATTCTTTTTGCAGTCCTCGCAGACGTTCCCCGTAGAGCCGCACCAGATCAAAAGCCTTGATCGTCTGGATATTCGAAAATGCCTCCTGGTTAAATCCGGACATCTTTGCATTCATAGCTGCGCTTTTCTCATTATTTCCTTTCATTCGCCTTAAAATCCGCCTCGACATCAGCATACTGACCGGCATGCCAAGCATCGCAAGAAGTGCAAACATCGGATCATTGTAAAAGACAAGCGCAAACGTACTGATAAACCGCACAGTATATATGATCAGATTCGGAATCCAGCTTAAAATACCATTTGAAATGTTTGAGGCATCCGAATTCCAGCGTGTCAGGAGATCTCCCGTGTGATATTTCTGGATTGCCTCAAGATCCGTCACTAACATTTTATCAAAAATATCTGCCTTGATATCATTGTCCACACTGATACTGATCTTATTGGAAAAATAACTGGTCACCTGTGAGATCAGCATATTCCCTATGGAAAACCCGATATACAGACAGAACGTACGCACCAAAAGCCCCGCCTGCTTTCCGGTGATAATATCGACCATATCCCTTGAAATCAGACTTGAAATCAGTGAAACAACTGTTCCAGACAGACCAAGCAGCGTGTAAAAAATCATCTGTTTCCAGTACTTTCTCGCATACTCATAGATCCAGACGGTCTCCCGCCACATATCTTTTAATACACCCTCTTTGATCCTTTTATGATAAAATTTCAGACTGTCTAACATAATATTTCCCCATTCTAGCCGATTTCCAGTTATTATAACAAATATGAACCACGAAAAAAGAGGTTACACATGTATATGTCAGGCAATCTCTTCCTCACATACCATATGATAACCCCATCTGAACTCCATATGATCCTACATCGCCCAGTCAGTTACTGTATCATCCGGTCCATATTCTTTCTTTTCCCAGGATGGCTTGCGGTTTCCATTATCGGTATCGTAACTTCCAGCATATCCCGAATCCACATAATGCGTCTCGAGTCCGCAGGCTGTAGCTGTATATGCCGGACATCCCAGACATCCGAACTGCTGTCTGTATCCTCTGGTGCCTCCATTCCAGCCTGAATAATCCGGTGCCTGCCCCTTAGTCCGTAACACTCACACTTGAGATTGCAAGTCCCGGATCCGATTTTACAACCAGATCACCAAAACCGATATTATCGTTCGGATTCTGATGATATCCCAAAGAAACACAAAGAGAACTTGTTCCGTCTCCTGATGTGCACCCCCTGCCACCGGAAACATAAGTAACCGGCTGATTAAATGAGATATTTAACTGCTGTGCTTCTTTAGTATGATCCGCATTATGCACGGCATTCACCTGAATACGGTAATCACCTCTTCCGGTCTGCGGTGTCTGATGGATATATGCTGTTGTCGTATAACAACCGCTTCCGTCGCCACTTGCTAAATATACCCCTTCTGCAAGTTCATCACTGGTAAGTAACACTGGTTTCATATACTCTTTCATGCGAACTTCCCTCTCCCCTGTTCTTTTCACTTATTTCTATCTATTTTAACCATATCTTTTTGTGCTGTCAAGCATTAGTACACGCCTTTTTTCGCCCTGAACCGATTTTTTTATAATGAATTTTTAAAACCCACAATGCTCCAATAACCAGCATCAGGTAAAACCCCACTCCCCTTGTCACGCACATTGCAGGAACCAGATACTGTCCTGAAAATACCGGTAGAAATACCTTTCCATACATCGCCTCCGTGATTCCCTGTGCTCCCGGTACCGGAAGCATATCCACCGCAACATAGATGGCTGCCTGAAGCAGCAGGATCTGGTACATCGCTGTTCCAGACAGTCCAAATCCCAGATACACCAGAAAAGTCAGCAGAAAAGCACTGCTTCTCTGAACAAATGTCATCACAATTAAAATCAGTATTTTTTCTTTGTGATCCCGGAAAAAGAGAACCGTTCCACGGTACCCATCCAGAAATCCGTCCAGTTTTTCCAACCATTTCTCTTTTGGTATTTTCATGCCGCATTTTTGTGCCATGACAATTATTTTTTCGGCCAGATGACGGATCAGAACCGGTCTTAACATGACAAATAAAAGAAGAATTACGAGCAGAACATTTAAGGAAAGTCCCACGATATACCAGAAAAAATATCCGCCAAGATGCTCTTTCAGTAGTTTCTGCCAGAATAACAGGATCATCATTCCGACGACCGCCAGCACAAATTTATAAGCTGTCGCAACAGCCATCAGCACCGCGGTTCCCTCCGGCAGAGGAATACCGTCCCTTTTCATATAATAAAGCTGCATGGGCTGTCCTCCCGATGCAGACGGCGTGATCCCGGAAAAAAAGAACCCGACAAATGAATATCCAACACACTGACGCACATGTACTATGATCCCGACACTTCGAAGCAGAAAACAGATCATACAGCCTTCCGCAGCAACAAAAAATACTGAAAGGAACAATGCCGCCCCGACATATACCGGCTTCATTCTGATTAGTGTAGATTTCAGTTGTGAAAAATTTTGTCCACGCAGGACTACACCAAATGTAAGCATCATGATCGCAAGAAACAAAAAAAATTCTTTTCCATATTTTCGGTCTGTACTCTTACGTTTCATAAGCAACCGCCTGTTCTTCCCGCACGATCAGATCTGAAAGACGTCCCTCAAACACCACGCGGCAGTTTTTGTATTCACAGACATCCTTCGGGGTGACCAGTGAAAAATGTTTCTCCGATATGAAAATCCCCTGTTCCCCTAATACTTCTGCCAGATAAGATGAACATGTATACTGGTTTTTCAGGTAAAATTTCCGGTGGCAGAGCAGGGCCAACAGTCCAGCAGCCGCATAGTGCATATGGAATCTGTTTTTGTAATCCTTATGCAGGCGTTCACGGATCGCTTCTTTCTGTTCACCGGTGCAGTCCAGTTCACAGATCCGGTACTCAGCCGTCGGAAACGCCCCCGCGATCTGTCTGCTCCACTCGCGCTCAAATCCTGCAATTAACGGGATATACGGATTTCTTCTTCCAAAACTGTAAGCTTCCGACAACTGTTCATCAAGTGACAGTACCACATGAACGTATTTCTGTCCCAGATAATGTCTGATCAGAGATGCAAAAAACCCTGGTGTGTCCACTAATGCAATATATATGTGTGCCATATTCTTTGGTTCCTTCCTGTTTTTTCTATTTTTTGCATTTTACTGAAATCTGTAAACTGCATTCGCAAGACGGTAACCGCCAATGGTCAGCCGCCTTCCAACTGCTCCGGGCAGATCCGTCCATCCGCTCAGACTCGCGTATTTCAATTTATAGTACAGTTTCGGATTGGATGTTTTGATCTCTCCCCACAGATTCTTTCGCTTTTCCAGTGCTTCCTCATTTCCAATCAAAAGCAGGTGAATCGATGAGATCGCCATCATGATCGAGATATTGCGGTACATATACGATGCCAGTTTTGGTTCCTTCTCTTTTATTTTTGTAAGATCTGCCCCCGCGATCACCATTCTGGTCACTTTCATCTGCTGGTCGATCCGCTTTTTTAACATCTGCTCGTTGACAGACTGGTCATCCCTGCCAAGATAATACTGGTACAGATCAATATCCATATAAAAAATATTTCTGACATACGGCAGCGGGCAGTAGGCAAACAGATTGTCCACATAAAACGTATGCTCCGGCAGAACAATTCCCGACTGCCGCAATATTTCCGTGCGGTAAACCAAGGCATGCATGACCAGATACTGGGACGGCAGGAAATGTCCGGTCTCACTCCAGTGGCAGATTTTTTCTGCAGGAAACACATTCCCGTATCCCATACTGCGCGTTATCTGCTGCTCCAGATGATTGTATACATAGTTGCAGACAAACAGATCCGGCTTTTCTTCGCCCCCTCCCGCCTCTTTGCAGTAATATCTGATTTTTTCTAAAAGTTTCTGATAGGCAGTTCCGTCCAGCCAGTCATCGGAGTCCACCACCTTAAAATAAACACCCCTTGCGCAGGCAAGTCCCGCATTGACACCGGAACCGTGTCCACCGTTCTCCTTATGTATCACTTTCACAAGATCCGGATATTGTTTTTGATATGCATCCGCGATCTCCACTGTCTTATCCTTTGAACCGTCATCTATAATAATGATCTCCACATCTTCTCCGCCCGGCAGAAGCGATTCGATACACCTCGCCATATAACTTTCAGAGTTGTAACATGGAACCACAAAACTCAGATATTTTTCTCTGTTCTCCATCCTAAGCTTCCCTCCTTTCCTTTCACAGATAATCTTACGGGAAAACTCTTAAGAGAACGGACAGCTTTTCTTAAATATTTTCGAAATTATTTCTAAACAAAATCGGAATCATTTTACGATTCCAGTAAAATGGTTCCGATCTTATATCCTTCCTGTTCTATTTTCTGATCATTTGCGAATGTGATAAAACTGCCGGTCGCGTATCCCGCACCGCAAAATATACACTGTAACATCCAGCCTTTACACCCCGAAGCGGTATATTTGTTAAAAAGTTCTCCTTTTTTTCTGCTTCATTTCCCCCGGCAAGTGACGCAATATCCCCTGAGGGGATTCCCTCATAAATCGTCTGACCGGTTTCATCTTTCACAAGGAATACCGGTTCACACTCTTTATAGACCGGTGCAAATCCGACATTCTTAAGTGACACTTTTATCTCTGCCGTATCTTCCCAGAAATCATGCTGCATAAAAACATCCGACAACACCAGACGGTAACCTAAATGCCTCTCTATATACGAAAGTCCTTCCATCCCGTCAAAGCAGTCCGATGTCTGTACCGCAGATGACGCCCACTTTTCTAATACTGCCGCATCATAGTCCTGATTCAGATAAGTCACATGCATGGTTTTTAAATCCGCAATAGCGCACTCTAAATCATTATATTCATTGTCTATGATGACCTCCCCGCCATTTGGCACACGGGAACACAATTTTTCCTGAAAAGCAAGTTCTTCCATGCGGTTCCACGCCTGATCTGTACCTGCCTCTGCGGCACTTTTTTCACCATAAGTACCACAGTCATTGCCGCTTCCTAACATTCCGTCATTGAACAGTCCAAGCCTGTCATACAGCGGATTTTTACGATCTTCCTGCAAGTCTGCATCTGCACTTTCCAGGATCTTCCGCCACTGTACCGGTGTCCGCACTGCAAGATACATCTGGCTATCCGTCGATTTTACAAGCTGTTTTGCAAGCTGCTGTAAAGACTGCTGATCTGCATACTTTGTCCCATTGAGTTCCCCCCAGTTGCCGACAAAGAGCCCCTGTAATGTAAAAACAGAGTCACTGTATTCTGTTAATATTCCTCCAACCTGCTGCATATGTTTTATCACAAAATCGATACTCTCCGGTTCATACTTCTCATTTTCCCCATTCCAGTCATACAAAAACCGTACGATCCAGTGCTCTTTTGTCACAGACATCGCCTGAAAAAGTCTTTCGATATTCTGCAGACCTTCCTTTGATATTTCTTTGTCCCGGTATTCCCTTAAATTGATCTGCGCCATGGCAAGGGCATGATCTGTATCTTTTTGCATCTGCCTGTCTAACTGCTCACTCATATCCGCCGGTTCATCCGAAATCAGGAAACCATAAATATGATAAAATCCACGATTCGGATTCCAGATTTTCTCCGTAGATTCTGTAAAAGTCTCCGTGGTAAGCATTACCTTCCAGTGAAAATAATCATGTATCCCCACAGCAATTCCAGTGATCATTAACACAAACAAAATGAAAAACAGTAATTTTTTTCTCATCTTATTCCTCGTATTTATTCTTTTGAAACAGCTTCATCTTCGTCACCAGCCGGCTTCGTTTCTTTGCATTTTTTAAGATGGCAATACTTGATATTCCACGAAGTTTCCGATTGCGGTATACAAAACCGAAAAATGTCCTTACCCACAGAATGGGATAAAGTATTTTATACTGCCCGGCTTTCGGATGGCTTAGGTGCATCTGATGATGAAACTCCCTGATATAATCAATCCATCCTGTTCCCCTCATGGCTACCATGCGTTTTGAATCTGCTTCACCAAATTCCTCGGCTTCCATGATCTCTGTAAAAAACTCTTCCAGGTAAGCCTCCTCTTTCATTGCCCCGGCTTCTCCTGCCTTTTCCAGAAACTGCACCTTGTTTTCTGATAATCCCAGATATCTGACACAAAATAACGTAACCACGCATGTAAAATTTAAGATGCCGCATTCTCTGACCAGTGTTAAAAATTTTGCTTCCTCCTCTGCCGTACATCCATGTTCCCAGAATACAACCCAGTCGCAAAGAAGTTTTAAGCCAAATCCGGAACGCAAAAAATGCTGCAGCATATGTAATAACAGATAAAATGCCTGATATGATGGCGAGGCCAGGAAAAAATCCACTCCCATGACATTTTCAGTAACCCTGTTTTCAAAAAAATCTTTCTGACATTTTTCCAAAAAAGTGTTCACTTCCGTTGAATCAAACGGCTCCACTAATGCACTGTGCAGCTCTAAACGGATTCCTTCCGGGCTCATATAAGTAAGATGGTGATTTTCCTGATGTCCGCTCTCTGCCACAAATCCATGCACCTGCAGACATCTGCCAGCCTCCTGCGCCATCTTTCCGTTCTCAACTAAAAGATCAACATCCCCAGACTTGCGCAGTTCCGGCACCGGATAAAGTCCTGCTACGCCGCTTCCCTTTAATAATATCGTATCAATTCCCGCATCTTTCAAAAGACCTGTCACATACCGGCTCATAAAAAGCAGACGGTAGGACTGCCATACAGTCTGCGTACTTCTCTCCTGCACTCTTTTCCAGTCTGCCCCGTCCTCTGGCAGAATATTTTCCAATACGTCATACAAAAGCGGCAGCACACGATGACGATCCGCTATGGAAAGAATACTTTCCCAGTCCGTTTCCTGTTGTTTTAATCGTTCCCATTCCTGCTTTAAAGCTGCCTGATTTTCTACATGCGGTTCTGCATGTAGTGCTGCATCCAAAAGACTGCACAATATAATTTCTTTCTCTTTATTTTTTTCTTCCATCTGTCCACCTCTTTTTCCATATAGCAAGTGCTTTTCTCTTTACAATTCCAAATTCTTTTGTGTGGCAAAAGCAAAGAAGCATCACAAGGCTCGGCACCACAGCACATATGAAAAATCTCTTTAAAAATACGATCACCCTTCCACCATCCGCAAATAAGCAAAGCCGGTCTGTTCCATACCAGATCACACCGGTTACCGCTGTATAGATCACATAGCGGACAAAAAACGGAGCCACCTTCGCATGCAGTCTGTGTCTGTACAGCACATATGGTTCCACCCATACAGAGGTGAGCATGGTAGAGAGAAATGTTCCGGCAAACACTCCGAATGTTCCAAATTTCCATACCAGAATCAGTGAAATAGCAAGGTTTAACACCGCTTCCACCAGTGCTTTATACCGGTCAAACCAGAACAATCCAAGCGAGTCCCGGAATGTCAGCACCGCTTTTCTCGTTCCATTGATATAAAAGTTAATACATAAGATTAAGACCACCGGCATATCAAACAGATACTGCTTTCCGAAAGCGAGCTCCACAAACGGATTTAAAAGTTCATACAAGCAGATCGCCGCCGCCCCGTAAAGCCAGTTTCCGATAAAAAAAGCAGTCTCAAAAATGCTTTTTACCCTGCCCTCATCTTCTGTAGCTCCCAGATTACCAACACTTGCGGTGATTCCCTGAAAAATCTGGTCTAACACCTGTCTGACTGAGCCGATCAGAAGGAAATAATTAGAATAAATGCCAACACTGATGACGCCCACAAAAGAAGAAATCAGCAGATTATCGGTATTATTGACCACCACATTTCCAAGTTTATGCATCAGCATGGCTTTTATATTGCGGAATATATCTTTTCTTTCATCCTCCGGCAGCTGCTCTTTCGTTTTCTCTTTCAGGTACGGATACATACGATCCGCCTTTCGGGAAATGCAGATATTAGAGAGCAGTGTACATACAATATAAATACTCAGGAAAAAAATAAAGTTGTGTGTCGTAAATAAAATGACGATCTGACAGATATCCTGTAAGATCAGAAATGCCGTCTGGTATAAAAGAACAATATAGTTTAACTGATGCACTTCGATCAGGGTACGTTTATATACCAGCAGATAAGAAACGACTGAATTTGCCAGATATAAAAAATAAATCAGCATCAGATGATCAACATCCGGCCGGTTTTTCATGAGAACATCAAAAAAGGGAATGATCGACAATCCTAACACTACCACACAGCCTGCCGTGATACGATAAAATGTCCTAAACATCCGCATCAGGATCTGCTGTTTTCTGATATCTCCCTGTGCGATTGGACGATAGAGTGCATAACTGATCGCCGTTTCCACACCAAGCTCTGTCAGTGAGAGTACATTTAAGATATCCGTGAAAAGTCCATTGATTCCGACATAACTCTCACTGAGTGTGTGTGTAAATACCACACGTGTCACAAACCCCATCAGAATCGCAGCAATCCTTGAGATCATGGCAACCACGGTATTCATGGTCGAATATTCTGTTCTGCTCTTCTCCATATGTGTTCTCACCTTTCTTTCATTTTTCTCAGAGTTTCTATCAGATTATTCAAATTCTGCGCAGTGCAGCATCCGATAGACCGCACCAAACGCCCTCACACTGACACTGATCACACAGGCACTTCCCTTTAAGTAAAGAGAAACCTTTTTTATCTGTAAGATATTGTGGCAGTTTCTGCCTGACGTATTTTTTTATTTTTCTGCAGTCTGCAGCAACATAATTGCCATTCCGGCTCATTGCGGCAGCCATCCCCATCAGGTCAAACAGATAATGGTTCTCAAATAATTTTTTATATTGGGGATATCTGCGGGAATACACATTGCAGTAATCCTCAAACATCATCATTGCCTTCTGGTATATCCCGTCGTATCCACGATTACATATGCCGGATTTTCTCTGCATATAGTAATACTCCGCTTTTGTTCCGCACACAATCGTGTCACACTGTTCTAATACCAGGCAGAACATCTCGTAATCTTCCGCAAACGACAATTCCGTTGAAAAACGAATTCCGTCAAGGACCTCCCGCTGAAACAACTTGTTCCAGACATAGGCACGCAGGTAGCTTCTCTCATGCAAAACACCAAGCGCTTCTCTTCCGTTCATGCAGACCACATCTGCCGGACTTTCAAATTTTTTCCCCACACCGGCATCATATTTATACCAACCGGAGCATGCAGCAATCTGTGCTTCATGCGTTTTTAAAAGCCGGATCAGATAGGTATACATATCCGGTTCTAATACATCATCCGAATCAACAAATGCGATATATGCGCCAGCCGCCTCTTTCAGTCCTTTATTTCTTGCACCGGATACACCCTTATGTTTTTCGTGAAATACCCTGATCCGTGCATCCGTCATCTGAAGTCTGTCACAGATCTCCCCGGAACCATCATCGGAACCATCATCGATCAGAAGGATCTCCAGATCCGGATACGTCTGGTGTGTAATACTTTGCACGCAGTCTTCTAAATAGTTTTTCACATTATATACCGGCACGATCACACTGATCTTATCTGTTTCTTTCGTCATGTTTTTCCATGCTCCCTTTTTATCTGAGATACAACCGTTCTTCTCCCCCTTCATTTGCAAAACGGATTGCCACGTTTTCCTCTGCATCTTGTCAGTTTCAGAAAATATCTGTCCTTCTCATCCTGCAGTCCTGACAGCAGAAATACGATTTTTACCGTCTCCTGTCCTGCCAGCATCCGAAGATCATAATCTGCCTGATACACTTCTTCCGTTCCATCCTCATTCTCTCTTACAAGTGCAAGTTCTGTTTTATCACAGATATTTGAAAATCCTGTATTGGCTATCTCCACCTCAATCCTGTCCGTATAAAATACTGCACTCCCTGCCACAAAACGATACCCCAGATGTGCACCGATATACTGGTAGAAACTGCCCCATTCCCCATATTCCATCTGCTTCCACCGGTTCAGAACCTGCTCTTCATGGATACTGTTCAAATATGAAACCCGCAAATCACACAATGCCCGCAGCATTTCCTTTGCAGCAGGATTCTGACCGGAAAGCACCTCGCCTCCAAACGGGATCTGACCACAGGTTTCCTGCATATAACCGATTTCATCTGCAATGCACCAGTCCTCTGTCCATGCACTGTCCGCACGACGTTTCACTCCAAAAGTTCCCATGTGATTTTCTGAGCCAAAAATCGCATCATCAAATACCCCTGGTACTGCTTTGTCATTCTCATTTGTCACTGCCATACGGCAAAAAGACGGTTTCCTGAGCGCGATTCTGATGTCGGGTCCAATTGCCTTCCTCCATGCAGCATAGAGTTTCCGGATGTATTCCTGATCTAAAAACTTTGATCCATGCATTTCTCCCCAGTTACCGATAAATAACCCCTGCGTGATAAGGATATCGCTCTCATATGCACGCACAACAGCTCCAAGCTGCCTCATATGAGTTAAAACAATGGAGAACAATGTCGGTTCCCGTTCCATTCCTTTCCCCTGTGTATCATACAAAACGCGCAGAATGATTTCTTTTCCCCGGCTGTGAAAACATTTTAAAATTTCATCTGCATATTCCAGTGCCTCTTCTGAAAGGCTCATTCCACGAAATGCCCCGATATCAAACCGTACCAGCACTAATGTTTCATCATCCCAGTAAGGCTGATATAAAAGTCCATCTTTCTCTCTTTTATCCAGTGTAAATGTATAAATATGGTACCATCCTCTGCCCGGATTTGTACATACTTCCCTGCTCTCCTCCGGAAATCTGACTGTAAAATGTTTTTTATTTCTGTTCTTCCAGAAAAACATCTTCGTTCCCCACCCCCGCATCAATTTTTAATACTTTTACACGGAATACCACTCCGATAATCGAAAACACCATGCGAAACATATAAATAACCGGTTTCAGTCCGGAATGCATACTGACTCCCGTCTGCCTGTTGTGCATGACTGCCGGTATCTCTTCCACTTTAAATCCAAGCAGCAGCATCTGAATGATCATATTTGCATCCGGATACTTATCATCAAAATGCTTATATTTAGAATAGTACAAAAATGCCTTCCGGCTAAGTCCCTGGAGTCCTGTCGTCGGATCACAGATATGACGTCCCGTCATCATTTGATCATCTGCGGAACAGCGCATATGCCAGTTTTTTTGGTCACGGAAACCGGAAAATCAGAACTCCCCTCCATAAACCTCGATCCAAGCACGATATCCGGATATCTTCCATCTGCATCCTTCTGCCGGAGTCTCTCATAAATCTTTGGAATATTGCAGACATCATGCTGCCCATCCGCATCCATCTGTATCACATATTTGTATTTTCTTCGTATTGCATATTTATATCCAAGCTGCAGTGCACTGCCATAACCAAGGTTAAACACATGCGTAACTAATGTATGGCCATGTGCCTTCACCACCCAGTTTGTTGAATCAGAAGATGCATCGTTCATAACAAGAATATCCGCAATGGATGAAATTTCCGGCTTTTCCAGCTCATAAAGCACCGCTTCAATATTCTTTTCCTCATTATAAGCAGGCATAATAATCAATAACTCTTTTTGCTTTTTCATTTCCATCCCACTCCTCTTTTTTGCTGTATGTATTTTTTCTGTCAGCGAAACAGTAAACCGGTAAGCAGCTCCATATCTTTCTCATAGACAACATTTTTCTTAAGAGATGCCTCCCGATACCGGTTTCTCAGTTTCTCATCTTCCATCATCCTGCATACAGCTTCACTAACCGCTTCCGGTTCTAATCTGCATAAAATACCATCCACGCCATTTTCGATCTGTTCCCGGTTACTCTCCGATGCAATGATTGGAAGTCCAAGCGTCTGCGCCTCCTGTATTGCAATACTTTTTCCTTCAAATCCGGTCGCATGTACATAGATATCTGCACTTTTGTAATACGGATACGGATTTTCCACAGAACCTGACAGAATAAAATCCTCCTGTAATCCCAAAGAATCGATCAGATGTTCGAGTCTCTTTCGTTCCGGTCCTTCTCCGAGAACATACCAGCGGACATTTTTATGTTTCTCCTTGATTTTTTTCATCGCCCTGATTGCTGTCGGGTAAGATTTCTGTTCCGTCAGCCGGCCGACTGTAAGAAGCCTGATGCCATCAAAATCATCAGAAAATCCGCCGGGCAGCGATGCTTTTGTTTTTATTTTCTCTGTATCGATAATATTATGAAAAACCTTTGTCCGGCCGGCACATTCCGGGTAGACTTTTAAAAACTGCTGCTTTACATCCTCCCCGATTGGGAAAATGGCGTCGTATTTCAGATAGCAGTCACGGTCTAACTTTCTGGTATAGCCTGCCTTTGTGTAATCAATATGTATGAATGCCGCCTTTTTCTTTGCACGGACATGATCTGCAACGTAATATGCAGATCCACCCTCTAAATAGGCAACTGCAAGATCATATTCTTCCGCAAAACGTTCTCCTCCATCGGAGAGCACACGCCAGAGCAGCTTATCCGGCAGCACCTTCCGCCGTTTTAACATATCCGCAAGTGATGACAAAAGATATGGCAGCAGACAGAATACGGTACCCCGGACGAACATGGTCTTTAAAATCGTCCTATACATAAAATGTCTTCCCTCTTTCTGCAAAACCGACAGAGGCTGATAAGATTTATTTTTCAGCAGGACCTCTTTGGGCAGTTTTTTCACCAGTTCCCCCTGCCCCATCAGAACATAAAGAGAGATCTCATACTGCACATCTTTTGTCTTTTCATTTTCCTTTTCCAGTTTTTCAAGCAGTTCTAAAAGTGCCATCTCAGCACCGGCTCCGCCTAATGTATTAATCACGAACAATATTTTCTTTTTCATCCACAAGCCCCTTCAGTTCCTGCAATATTCTTTCATTTTCCTGATTGAGCAGTGATACCTGCATCGCCAGTTCCTGGTTTTTTACCACCACAACAGACACTGCCATACTGATTTTAAATAAAAACAGGATTATAACAACAAACACAGCAAATGCAAACAGTACCACACTTTTTGCTCCATTCCACAGGTATGTGGCTGCATCCGTACTTACCGCAATGCCAGATACAAGAAATGTCGCAGAAACAATCGCCCAGCCAAGTCCGATCCCATCCGTCAGTTTCTGCCTTGCATACATAAAAAGATCCAAAATGAGCAGAAAAATTCCAAAAACAATCAACATCATTTTCAATATCATGCTTTTATCCCCTCTTTTCTGTCATAACTTTTTGCGGAAGGTTTTCTTCCCCGCTTTATCTTAAACAATTCACCCTGGCAGAAAATATGTACATCCATATGGCGTTCCACCCAGCGAAGCCTGAAATATCCGACGGTAAAGCCAAAGAAACTTCCCATGACAAGTCCTGCACCATACCAGATATCAGGAAGCTGTTTTGAAAACAGCGTTCCAAAAAACGTACCCAGACAAAAGCAGACCGCCGTTAAAAGTGCTCCTGTCATATCATTAAAATAATACAGAAAAATCAGTTCCGCATACAGCAAAAAAAGAATAAAGTAACCGGCTGCAAGACACGGATAAATCTGCATCACAAGTCCTGAAAAGCCCATTCCCGGCAAAAATATCACACAGAGCAGATAAAGCACGACCGAGACAATAAACTGGATTCTCACAAGATTCATAAGTTCAGATGCAAGCTGGCGGAACATTCTGTTTTTTGCATTATTGATATCTTCCCATCTGCCACCGATAACAGCCTCCGAATATGCCTTGTACCTCTCATGAAAATGCATTTCCACGCGGCTGATAAAAATGATGGTCGACGAAAGATTCGTAAACATTGCCAGACAGGTCGCCATATCATATGCAGGCGCATAGACAAACGTATGTGCCACCGTCATCTTTAAGTCCGTCGTCCAGAATATAAAATTATGTATATACAATCCTAACGTATACAATAGGTTTGTCGCAATAAGGTGCCAGTAAATTTTGAAATAATGAAGCACCTTGCGGTACTGGCGGCTGTTCCTTTTAAAATAACTCTTAATCGTTGCCGCTGATATCGCCGCCGTCAGGAAAAATCCGATCGTAAGTGAAAGAAGCATGCTGTATATGATGTCCCTGTGAAACACTTTCACGAGCAGCCACGCAAGCCCAAATGCCGCTGCCATACCCATCAGGAAAAATAATGATATTTTCTGATAGTCCTTGCAGATCGACAGATACAGCATGGAATAAAATACCAGAAGAAGCGATATAAAGCCGCAAAACCCGGTAAACACAAACACCAGATCCACCTGCCCCTTCAGATACTCCCTGATACAGAACGGGATTGCAAACAGACACCCGAAACAAATATTTAAAAATAATCCGACATCATAACATGGCAGGATATCTTCGTACTTTTCCTCATAAATAATATCGGACATATATCTCGATAATACAGCATTAAACGGTGCCGCAACCAGCAGGGAAAATATAAAAATATAAAGTACCGTGCCTGAAAATAATCCTCTTCTCGCATACCCTACTGTCTCGTATCCAAGAAAATGGCTCATTAACATCACATTTCCGATCACGACAAACATGGGGGCGATCGTGACCATGGTACTGTAACCGAATCCTGCCAGATTTGCAAGGATCGTGCGCCTGTCATAAATTTTCTGAAGTTTTACGCCTATTCCTGCCATAGATCACACATCCCCTTTCTTTCCCTGCACTCTGCCTTCATCCCCAAATTGCCGGTAAATCTGCCGGTATGTTTCTTTCATATCCTCCACAAGATACCGGCTCTTTAGTCTCCGGTATCCGTTTTTTCCCATGCCAATCCTCTTTTCTCTGTGGCATGCCAGATCTACCATCGCTGCCGCAATCTCCTCCACATTCATGATATGTGTAATGATCCCTGCTTCCCCAAATGAATCGCCTTCCCCGTAGATCAGCCCCCTGCAGTTGCCTACATCCGTTGCAATCACCGGTTTTTTTGCCGCAAAACTCTCTAAGATCGTCAATGGCTGTCCCTCACTGATGCTTGTGAGTATGGTCATATCCATCTTCCCAAGATATTCTGTCACATCGACTTTTCCGGTAAAGATGACATCCTCCACGCCAAGAAGATCCACCAGTTCAAAACATTCTTTGGCATATTCTTTTTCCTCATCGGATGGTCCCATGATCCACAATGCGAGTTTTGGTGCCTCTTTCTTGGCATAAGCAAAGGCTCTTATCATCGTTTTGACATCCTTGATCGGCGCAATTCTTAACACCGCTCCGATATTGATGGTGTCATCTTCTTTTCTCTCTTCTTCAAGGCATCTGACAAATCTCTGATCATCAATACCGTTCGGTGTGATCTTTATTTTTTCTGCCGGACATCCGAGTTCGATCTGAAGTTCCATGGCATGCTTGTAAAGACAGGTTACCTGATCTGCATACCGGTATGCGAGCAGGGACATTTTTTTAAACTGTTCGATCCAGATATTTTTATAGATACCGCCTACCACTTTTGCACGGATCAGCTCCTCCTCCCGCTCCCTGGTATAAATTCCATGCTCCGAAACCATTAGTCCGCATCCATATCTTTTTTTTGCCATGCTTCCGATCACTCCCGCATATCCGGTCGCAACACAGTGATAAAGATCCGCCTCGGGCAGTTCCATTTTCAAGGTCAGAAACAGTGGCAGATAAATGGAACGCATGGTCCAGAGGAAATCAGAAAAAACAACCTGTGGATATCTGAGCTGATAACATTCCCGCACAGCATTTAAAAAATCTTCTCCCATCAAAAGCGCGTTCAATGAAAAATTTTTCTTTTCAAACAACGTAAACAACGTATCCCACTCAACATCCCGGTTTAAAAGTAATGACCGCAGTGCCTCATATTCATTCTGACGCAGATGCAGTTTTTTATTTTTTTCCTGCTCTACCCAGTCATAATCTTCCAGATAAAGCTCATAAACTTCCGACACATTTTCCGGCAGTTCATAAACAAATTTTCCTCTGTATGAACGGTTTGCCACAATCGCAAGCACCACGAATTCTATGTCGGGAAAAGCTTTTATCATACTGTTGATCCAACTGGAAACGCCGCCCACCACATAAGGATAACATCCCTCTGCTACAATACATACTTTCATTTTCAATCCTCGTAATAAAACAATTGCTTTTCTTCTTCCTCACTCAACCGGATTTTTACCTCATCCTCTTCTGCACAGATCAGGTAAACACCATCCTCCACTACAGAAAAACTTCCTCCCTGTATATCCTCTGCTTCGCGTGTTCCCGTATGCAGTAAAAACCATGCTTCCTCTTCTAATCCGTCAACATGCAGGGAAATCATATTATCTTCAGATTCTGCTGAATAAGAAAGTGCCAGAAATCTCCTTATCCTCTGATCGCTCTTTGAGATCGTTGTCTCATCAAATGCCGTAAACGGTTTCTGATAAGTACAGATATTAGACGCTGCTTCCTTCGAAAGGATCTCCCACGCATCATCCTTTTTCTCCGGATATGCTGCTGCAAGCAGATCCCATACCGTATTCGAATACCCCAATGCGGTCTGGATACATCTCTGTCTGAAATCATCCATAAATGTATGATTCACACCATCTCCGGTAGCACGCTGCAGTGTCACCTCTTCCCCTGCAAAGGAAACGATCGGTTCGTCGCTGGTCTGTGATTCCCTGGTTACAATCGTCCTTATTCCATCAAGTTCCTCGCATTCCAAAGCATCCCCCAGTTCGTCTTCATTTTGCAGGTATAATGACTGAAAGCAATAATCTGGTGCCTCTTTTTTTCCAAAACGTTTCATCTTTCTCCATTTTTTCCGACAGCCCGGTTCCAGATACATTGCCGGATGAAAGTCCTGCCTCCCCGTATTCTTCTTTCAATAATTTCAGATAATATGCCACTTCTCCCTCCCGTGGCTCATTTTCATCTCCATAATCAAACTGCGGTGTCATCATACAGGTCAGTTTTGCATCGATCTTTCGTTCAATTGCGACCAGCGACGGCCAGATGATTTCTCGAAATAATGCCTTTTGTGACTGACTGTATATTTTTTCCATTTTATTTTCATTTTCCGACGCAAATCCAGGATAATTTGCAATCACAAGATTCTGTGCATTGATCACCGGATAAATCTCAAACGAATACGATTCTGCCATCATTGCATCCAGAATGCCAATACCGGAATTATCCTTTAAATAATTTCCATTAATGCAAAACACACAGGCATTTTCCAGTCCGTTTCTCCATATAATGGCAGGCTGTCTTCCGCTGTCCGGCCGAACATCTGAGAGTATTCCGACCATATAACTTTTTGTGCCCTCCCCCGTCCACATACCATGGAATTTTAAGATCCATATCCTGATTTTTCTCTTCTTCCTCATCTTTTGCCTGATAGATCACTTCCCCGCCGAGCAGAAATCCTTCAAACAAGTGTATGCCGTCAAGGGTCACTTCATTCTGTTCCACATATCGGATTCCAAGCAGCTTTCTCAAACGGTCGTTCTTCTCAATTTCCTCTGCATCCGGCAGTCCTGAAACTATAACATTTACTCCCTTTTCGGCTGCATCACTGACCGCCTTTATATTATCCCTGGTATTCAGACAGGTTCCATCTAAAACCAAAATATCCGGCAGCCTGCTGTCTTCCGACACGATACCATCAAAAGAGTCCTCTGTCTGAAATTCACGTTTGCTATATGTACACCACCATTTTACGGTATTCTTTACTGCCTCACTGTTTCCAATATACAGCACACCTGCTGTTTTCTGTATATTCTGCCAGATGCCAGATACATATCCTGTTTTGTCAGTTCCGTTGTGGCACTTTCCTTGTATTCATTGATCCCATATTTACTTAATTTATCCTTCATCACACCCGTAAATTGAAACATAAACAGTAAAATCATTAACATGATCGTGATTGCAGCAAAATTTCTTCGGGATACCATCACATTTTCCTTTCCAAATCCATCTCATCCTGCAGCCATTATTTTTCCGTCAATTATATCCATAATCGATTGAAAAATCATATAAACTGTAGGTATTCTGTTCTACCACATAGCAGATAAAATCATCTGTTTCATAATACACCTGTATTTCTTTTCCATACAGTTCCATAAATGCCTGTGCCCAGTAATACATTCTTGACATTACGATCCATCGGTTTTCACCTTCATAAACCGAAATATCTCCTGCTGTTGGCAGCGGTTTTTTTGCTCCTTCTTCTGAAATCCGCTGTCCGCTTCCCTCATATGCCACGGTATAATCAAGTGGTATCTTCTCAATAAAGAAATATACGCGGTCTGTCGGCAGCGTCAGATTTCCATTGACCGCATCTCCTTCCATACTCCGTAAAAATGTAATTGTTTCCTCATGACGTGCATAATCTTCCATCATTCGCAGTTCATCATTCGCAGAACAGATTGTATATTTATACTTTTCGTTCTCCCGCTTTATATTTGCCAGACAGGTAATCGCCGCATTCGACTGCAGTGCCGTCAATATTGACGGTGTACGGATCTGATTTCCATTGGCAAGTGTCGTAACAAGTGCCGCTGACGTCATCAGTGAAACAAGATTCATCCAGATATTCCGCTTAAAAAATCCAAAGACCAATGTTACCATACCGTCCATTCCAAGTCCGATCGCTACCGGTATCATATAAGCGACGTAGATACTGCACCGGCTTGCATCCATGATATGTGGCAGTCCAAAACGCCATGCAGAAAGAAACATCATCAAAAGCAGCAGACCAAATCCTACGGACATCAGCATTGATCCATAATCATGTTTTCCAATGAGCGTAAACAATAGTCCACCGATCAGGCAGAATCCCTCGCACCCAAAAATAAACAACATCCATGGCACGCTTGCCTGAAGCATTACAACATTGTGCACTCCTGTCCACAGATAATCCAATCCGTTTTGGGTAATATCCGTAATCCGGAAACGTATCTTTTCCACCAGCATACCAAACCTTGTTGTTTTTACCTGCGTCCCTTCTGTCATCTGTGCATTTTCCACACCATTTTCTGACATTGTCTGATCCGTCATGCTCCCGGCAGTATCCGTACTATCCGTCATGCTCTGATCCGTCACACTCTGTGTATTTGTATTTATTTCTTCCTTTTCACTGCCAGGGATATCTGCTTCATCTTCCTCCTCAGCACCCGTATTATTGCTGCCATTAATTACATTGAGTCCCCAGCCCAGCGATCCCTGTAAAGGCGTACCCTGTAAAAAGGCAATTCCCATCGGAAGCACTGCCAAGAAGATACTTAAAAGACCAGTCGCAAGAACCCTGAAAAAATACTCCTTTTTGAAAATACGCAACAGGTATCCTCCTGCAATACCGATACAGAACAACCCTGCTACCATAGTATCATAAAAATGTACGATCAGCGTAAGTCCAAATCCTGCAATAAATCCCATAAGATAACGGGTACTTTTGCATTTCCAGGTTTTTAATCCGGCAGCGTTTCTTTCCTTTTTGCATTGATTCACTTCTATCATCCGCTGTTTTAAAAAGGCATACATAAAATAAATGCCGGGCAGGATAAATATCATGCCAAATTCCTGAGGCAGCGAACTGTAATAACGCGAGTAAGTATTCCTGTTAAAAAATGCAGCAAGTACATAGACAAATACAGCTCCCCATGCGCAATACGATGTCCTGCAGCACGCTTTCAAAAATGCCAGAAGTGCATAATGGATATATAAGACCTGCACCACATAAAAAAGCCGGAGCAGCACATACGTTTCAATCCCTGTTACCGTATGGATATAATAAATTACGCAGTGGAATCCAAATGGATAAATTCCAGCTACAAACACATCATTCTGCCCCATCGCATTGATCCAGTAATTGTGTACCGGTATATCGGATGCACAATAACCGTATGTATTTATCATATTGGTTCCATACATTACCAGAACCGTTGCAGTAAATACAACAAACAGCACTCCATCTGCAAAATGCCTGATGATCAGCCACACATTCTGCCACACAGTTTCTTAATTTTTCTGCCAATCCACTGTACAATCTCCAGAAGAAGTAATTTAATGCCAAGCGTCTCCCGGATCACATGGGATGTTCTGTTTCCTATGATATGTCCGATTTTTTTAGGTGAAACTCTTTTCGTATGTACCAAGGATATAACGACTGGAAGTGCACTGCCCAAAATCAGCGTAAATCTGCCTGAAATATGAAGCAGCTGAAGAAATAATACCAGATTGATCAGATAGAAATGACCTAATACGATATAAAAGAAAAACCGTACACTAAATATTTCATCTTTTAACCTGCGGTGCAGAAGCAGTGCCGGAACTGCGATAAAAAGTCCCGTATAAATTGTGAAAATGCTGATAAACTGTAACACAGTCAGGACTTTCATCGACACTGCCATCACCTCCTTTAGCTAAAAATACGAATTAATTCCAATGTTTCCCTGTCGATCACAATATCTGAATTTTTTAATTTTTCCAATTCATCAAAAAAATGTTTTTTGTTTCCCTCTGTAAAATAAAGTTTTAAATAACAGGTATAGGTAGATAATTCTGCCGGATAGAGTTCCCTGCTCTTATCGCACCAGTATTTCATGCGCTTAAAATCCTTTATCTTAAGAAGCAGAACGCAAAGTCCCTCAATATAGGAAGCCTGCAGTTTCTCCTGGTATTTTTCATCCAGAAAATTACATGCCTCCTCCATCATATCGATGTAGGTCTGCTGTTCCTTTTCATGAAACACCTCCTGGATCAATACCCCATGCATATACTCAATCAGGATACAGGCTGCTTCTGCCGCATCAACTCCCTCCTGTTTCATCTGAAGGTAAAGTTCCTGTGCACGCTTTCTGAAATCATTCAATGCATCCCTTAATACTGTAGCGGCATAATGTGATGTTTCCGTGTCCTCACTGTTTAACGCAAGCGAGATGGATGCCAGAGAATTCTGTACATCCCCACGGACCACATTCATGACCAGCGTTCTTAAACTGTCTTTGTCGCTGATCGCAAGTGCCTCCTCAATCGGTACTAAATTTCCTTCCCTTTCCTCATCTGCCCGAAGATGTGTCTTTACACGCTCCTTGCTGAAAATAACATCCTCAAGATCCACGTTCTGCCGGAAAAAAACCTTGTTAAACACCAGTCCCGCCAAAAAAAACAACGGTCCACTACCGGGCAGAGAAACATCATGATCCCCTTCATCAGAATATCTGTATTTTTTTCTTTCTGCCTGATCCTGCTGTTTCCTATCACATATAAAACAGCAACAGCCGTATTGATCAGAAGAACGATACAAAATCTCTTTTCCACAACCGTCATACAAATACATCCTCCTGTATCTGGCAGGACACATCCTCTTTTTCAAATCTTTCTCTTACCATGGTTGCATCTTTTGCACTGGTATTTGCAAGAAGCGCATACATTTTTCCACCTTCAAGTTCACCGACATAATCGCTTTGTCTAAGGAGTTTAATAAGCCTTTTCCCGACCTCATCACGGTCATTTTCCTTTGTATCCACGGAAAGCAGTGCACACTGTGTCAATCCTTTATCACGCGCATTTAAATATGCCTTTACAAGTGCTAAAAAGGCTTCCGGTTCTAATATATTTGTTCCTTTTATGTAACGCTGCTGCTCTAAGGCAGAAATATAACGGTTTGCACGCACCACCGCATTCTGAATCAGATAACCGATAACCGTCAGCATATTCGCCTGTCCTAACGTCATCCGCTCCCACGGAATTCCCCAGATCATCAGAATCAGCTGCATCTCATCTTCCGAATAAATGGCATTTGCCATAAGCGGATATCTTTCATCCATATTTTTATTAATATAAACTTTCTTCCCGGCAAGCACCGTATACATGGCATCCATCTCGCTGTAATTGATTGAATTACCGAGGCTGCGTGCTTTCTCCGATGTTGCAGAAAAAAAGACGTGCATAGGAACGGTTTGCCACCGTATAGATTGCCACATCTTTGCTTCCCATCAGTTTTGCAAGTACTTCCGCCGCATAAAAAAAGTACCTCACAGGTTCATACTGCTCTAAACTGGATGTGATCTCATATAATTTTCCAAAACTGTCATTCTGGTTTACGATCTGG
>ENA-OQAN01000107-OQAN01000107.1-human-gut-metagenome-genome-assembly--contig:-NODE-107-length-42724-cov-1.913844_pt1 | contig 42724 bp, 47 predicted proteins | sample MGYA00242735_ERZ504527 | MGnify/ENA primary metagenome ERZ504527 (study PRJEB26092, sample SAMD00036230) | human gut metagenome | host: Homo sapiens | study: EMG produced TPA metagenomics assembly of... | reverse complement strand
CCGAAGCCTTACAAAAGGGGAAAAAGAGAACCGGATTCAAGAGGCAAAACGGGAGCTGGAGAAAGCAAAAGCTGTTGAGGCAAAAAATAAAGATCAGATTTCAAAATTGATTTCAGAAGCAGAAGCTTACTTGAAAGAACATTTTAACAAAGATTACTACAATGCAGTTTTAGAAAGCTGTGCACAGCAAAAAGTACAGGCAAAAGAAAACTATAAAGCAAGACTTGTAGAATTGGAAAAAGAGCATCAGGGAATTGTTGCAAAACTTTCTGATCACAATGAAATTAAAGATGAGAAGTATGTTTACAAAAACCGCCTGTTTGATGCGAAGATTCAATATCAGAAAGAACTTCAGGAAATCAAAGACAGAAGACATGCAGCTTACAATTACAAATATCATTTGATTGATTTACTGCGTATGTCAAAATTCACTTTCCTGGAGACAAGAGCACAGAAATGGGAAAACTACAAATATACATTTAACCGCAGAGCATTTTTCTTACAAAACGGTTTGTATATTGCGATTATTTTAATCTTTATCATGTTATGTATTATTACTCCAATGGTAAAAGGTTCACCGTTACTTACTTACAACAACGTATTGAATATTTTACAGCAGGCTTCGCTAGAATGTTCCTTGCACTTGGTGTAGCAGCATTGATTCTTCTTGCAGGTACTGACCTTTCTATCGGTCGTATGGTCGGAATGGGTATGACAACCGCAACAATTATCATGCACCAGGGTGTCAATACAGGTTCTGTATTCGGACATATTTTTGATTTTACAAAAATGCCGCTTGGAGCAAGAGTGATATTAGCACTTGTAATGTGTATTTTGTTATGTACAGTGTTTACAACAATTGCCGGTTTCTTTACCGCAAAATTCAAAATGCACCCATTTATTTCAACAATGGCAAACATGCTTGTAATCTTCGGTCTTGTTACATATGCGACAAAAGGTGTATCCTTTGGTGCGATTGAACCAGCGATTCCGAATATGGTAATTCCGAAAATCAATGGATTCCCAACAATTATCCTTTGGGCAGTGGCTGCAATCGTAATTGTATGGATCATTTGGAATAAGACAACATTTGGTAAAAACCTGTATGCAGTAGGTGGAAACCCAGAAGCAGCATCTGTTTCAGGTATTTCCGTATTCTGGGTAACAGTTGGTGCATTTGTTCTTGCAGGTGTTCTTTATGGATTTGGTTCATGGTTAGAATGTGTGAGAATGGTTGGTTCCGGTTCAGCGGCTTATGGACAGGGATGGGAGATGGATGCCATCGCAGCCTGCGTAGTAGGTGGTGTATCATTTACAGGTGGTATCGGTAAGATCTCAGGAGTTGTAGTTGGTGTATGTATCTTCACAGCACTTACATATTCTCTTACAATCCTTGGTATTGACACAAACCTTCAGTCGTATTCTCAGGAATCATTATTCTTGTAGCAGTAACATTGGACTGTTTGAAATATGTTCAGAAAAAATAATTTTATTTTTACAAAAAGAGAGTCAGAAGCTATTCTGGCTCTTTTATTTTGTTCGGGGTATGCATTGCATTTGAAGTGACATCTGATATAATAAAAATTACTATATAGACATGGAGAAGAAGGATATGAAAACATACACAGTACTTTTAGTAGACGATGAAGAAGATGTAATACAAGTCATTATGAAAAAGATCAACTGGGAAGGGCTTGGTTTTTCTGTGATCGGCTATGCGAACAACGGTGTAAAAGCGCTTGAGATGGTGGAAGAATACCAGCCGGATGTGGTGATGACGGATATTAAGATGCCATATATGGATGGCATGGAACTTGCACATCACATCAAAGAGGAGTTTCCGGCCACAAAACTGTTGATTTTCACCGGATTTGATGAATTTGAATATGCAAAAGAGGCGGTTCATTTAGAAGTTGAGGAGTACTTGTTAAAGCCGGTAAATTCAGTTGAACTGACCAATGTGTTTACGCAGATGAAGATAAAGCTTGATGAGGAGATCAGCGAGAAGAAAAACGTTCAGGTGCTGCAGAATTATTATCTGGAGTCTTTGCCACTTTTGCAGGTCAATTTTTATTCCACGCTGATAGAGGGAAGAATTCAGGCAGGGGAACTGCAGAAGTATCTTTCAGACTATCAGATCTCGTTGGAGGGACCTTGTTACTGTTGTCTTGTGATCCATACATCTTCAAGCAGGATACAGCAGGATGTGAATCCGTTGCTTTTATTTGCATCAGTTGAAAAACAGGCAAAAGAGCGCCTTGGAGAAGCTTGGAGAGGAAAGTGCTTTTCTTATTTGGGAAATAGTATTTTGCTCGTGCAGCTTCAGGATGAGCACGAGGTATCAAGGCTGACAGATGAGTGCGACCGGTTCTGCAGATATGTCAAGCGAATGGTCGGAGCTGTTGTGACTGTTGGGATTGGATTTGTCTGCGACAATATTTTGGACCTTGCACAGTCGTATGCAAGTGCAAGAGATGCGGTTTCATACCGCGCGATTTATGGGGCGTCAAGAGCAATCAATATCAAAGAGGTTGCGCCGCAGGAGGTAAGTGAACCGGATTTAAAGCAGGGGACAGATTCGTTTAATCAGCTGTTTAAGATGATTCGTTTGGGCACGGAAGAGGATATTGAAAAAGCGATTGATGAATACTTGGAGCAGATATCCTTTCAGAGAAAATCCTTACAGCAGCACTATATTTCAGTCATGGAACTGGTAAGTGAATTATATCGTTTCTCTGCAAATAACGAGATTGTGATGGATGAATTTTCCGGAGATATGAGAAAACTGTATGGAAGGCTTCTTGATATGGAGCCGCAGAGCTTTCGAAAATGGCTTTTGGATATAAGTTTCTCTTTCCGTGAGAGACTGTTAAATTCAAGAAGCAGATCGACAAAATCTTTTGTCTTAAAAGCACAGGAGTATGTTCGCAATCATTATGCAGATGAAGAGTTGTCTCTGGACAGCATCTGTAGAGAACTTGGAGTATCCAACTCTTATTTTCTACAATTTTTAAGAAAGAGACCGGCAATTCTTTTATCGGGTATCTGACAGAGTATCGTATGGAGCAGGCTGCCCGTATGCTGATCGAGACGGGGGAAAAGAGTTATATCATAGCGAAAAAAGTAGGCTATACAGACCCGAATTATTTTAGTTATGTTTTTAAACGGCAGTTTCACACATCGCCGTCAAAATACAGAACGGAGTATATGGAACGTGAAAAATAAGTGTTTGGCATATTTGAAAAAAATAAAGCCGAAAGGGATACAATCAACCTTATGATTGCCTTTTCTGTGGTGTCGATTTCTATCATGCTGATATTGGGGGTTGCACTCTATCTTCGATTTTCAGGGATTTCAAAGAATGAGATGGTTGGAAGCACACAAAAACTGATGGAACAGGCAAGTGAATATTTAGAAGACTATCTGGTGAGTATGAGACAGATCTCAGACACGGTTTATTATAATGTAATAAAAGAAAATGATTTTTCCAGTCAGGCTCAGAGTATTCAAAGTGGAATGAATCTTTTGTATGAAGTAAATGGAGACAATCTGCAGAGTATTGCTATCTATAATGACTATGGACGTCTGATGGCAGCGGAGCCTGTGGCGGCGGAGAAGGAAGATCCGGATGTCACAGAACAGGATTGGTATAAGAAGGCGATGGAGATTCAGGAAAATATGCACTTTTCAGTGCCGCATATCCAGAATCTGTTCGACGATGGCACGTTTCGGTATTATTGGGTGATTTCGCTGAGCCGGGCAGTGGAGATTACCGACAATGGAGTGTCGCGTATGGGAGTTCTGCTTGTAGATATGGATTACTCAGGAATTGCCCGCATGATGAAGCAGATCAATTCGGCAAACAAAGGACAATATTACTATCTGTGTGATGGAGACGGACAGATTATTTATCATCCGCAGCAGATACAGATTGCAGACGGAACAAGGAAGGAAAGCAGTCAATCTGTGGCAAAATATAAAGAAGGAGTGTATGACGAGGAATTTGAGGGAGAGCATCGAAAGGTTGTTGTAAATACAATCAGCTATACAGGCTGGAAGCTGGTTGGTGTAATTCCTCAGACGACCTTTGTTGACGGCACAATCGATATCCGGTATTTCATTGCCATGCTGATGCTTTTGATGGCGATGATGTTGATGATTATTAATCGTATTGTCTCTGTGAGGATTTCCAGCCCGATTCTGAAATTAAATCATTCTGTTATTGAATATGAAGCGGGAGAGAAACCGAAGATTTATATTGGAGGCTCCACGGAGATCAGGCATCTTGGAAACTCTATTCAGAACTCCTATGAGCAGATTGACATGCTTATGAAGAAAATCGTACTGGAGCAGAACGAACGGAGAAAAAGTGAATTGGATGCATTGCAAAGCCAGAATTAATCCACATTTTTCTCTACAATACGCTGGAGTCTATTACCTGGATGATTGAGGGGGAGCGAAATGACGAGGCATCGTTTATGATCACCCAGCTGGCAAGGCTTTTCAGAATCAGTCTTTCGAAAGGGCGTACGGTAATCAGTATCAAAGAAGAACTTCAGCATGCGCAAAGCTATATGAATATACAAAAAGTACGCTATAAGAACACGTTTTCAGTCATATTTGATGTACAACCTGAACTGTATGAGTATTGTATTGTAAAGCTGGTGCTGCAGCCGATTCTTGAAAATGCAATCAATTACGGTGTGGGTTCGATGGATGATTGTGGAGAAATCAAAGTGACAGGCCGCATGCAAGGAGAAAATATTATTCTTTCTGTTACAGACAATGGTCTTGGGATGACGGAGGAAGAAGTTGATTTGATCTTGACGGACAGTAAACGGATTCGCAAGCATGGTTCCGGTGTAGGGCTTGTGAATGTGAATAACCGAATACAGATTTTGTTCGGAAAAGAGTATGGTCTGGTTGTGGAGAGTGAACCAGATGAAGGGACGACAGTATCCATCTGTATTCCGGCAGTTTTGTACACGGAAGACAACCGGGAGGATCTTGAAAAAGGGCGTATGTTCCGAAAGGAAGAGACGGCAAAAGAAGTGCAGGTGAAACGAGATGATGAATAACAAAAAAGGATTTGTCCTGACAGAAGTGATTCTGATGATAATGGTCATCGGACTGGCGTTGATGATGATTTCGGGACAGAATAAAAAAGCACTGGATAAGGTTTCGGTAATTCTTGAAAATGCAGGAGACAGTCAATGGTCTGCTTTGAAGTATGGTCTGAAAATGGCGGCAGAGGAGGAGGGCATTGAACTTGCGGTTGTGGATGTAGAAGAAGGATTGGATGCAGAAGCTCAGAAAAAAGTTTTTTGAACGTGAGATTGAGGATGGAGCGGATGCGTTGATCGTGCAGCCGGTGTTAGACAAGAATGATCAGGAGGTGCTGAAGAAGATTGAGAAGAGAGTACCGGTTATGCTTGTGGGTTATGAAGCGGAGAAAGGGGAAACAAGGTATGATCTTCCGGTTATAAAAGAAGACAATTATGAGATGGGACAAGCTTTGGCGGAAGAAATGCTCAAAGATTTTGAAGGAAATATAGAAGAGAAAAAAATAGGACTTCTTTTAGCGTCGACGGATTCCAATATGCTCAGCAGCCGAGAGTGTGGTTTTAAAGATGCGCTGGAAGATAAAAATGCCAATATTTTAGAGCTTTCTTTGGATTCGCTTTTAGACAGAGAGGAAAACACGGAATCGAAAGTGGATATTGTGATTGCTTTGGATGATAGCAATCTGACTGCAATTGGCGAATATTTGGCGAGCAGTCAGCCGCACGGAGAATTACTGTATGGAATAGGTCAGTCTACAGAAGCTATCTATTATCTTGATAAAGGGATTGCGGAGTGTGTTGTAGTTCCGGACGAGTTTAATGTTGGCTATCAGAGTCTGAGCGAAGTTGCAAGAAAGCTGGACCATTATTTTGAAAATATGAAGAAACAGACGGTATCATACTCGGTAATCCGAAAGGAGACGTTGTTCAGCAAAGAAAATCAAGAACTGCTTCTTACAATGAGCCAGTAGAGGAAAGGGGGAGAAAAGTGAGAAAGAAGAAAAAATGGTTGGTTGGGATGCTTGTCATCGTAAATGTATTTCTTTTGTTTGGCTGTGGAAAACGTCAGGAAACACGGGACGACAAGGTGCATATCGGGGTTACTTATTACAACCAAAGCGATACGTTTTTGAATGAGCTTCTTGCCCGGTTCAAGGAACAGTTGAAAAATCCCGAACATGAGGAGCTTGAGGCGACGGTTACGATATTAGATGCAGCGGGGTCACAGCGCACACAGGATGATCAGGTGAAGGAATTGATTGACATGGGGTGTGATGTGCTCTGTGTAAATTTGGTGGATCGGGCAGATCCGTCGGAAATTATAGACCTTGCCAGAGATCATGATGTTCCGATTATCTTTTTTAACCGGGAGCCGGTAGAGGAAGATCTAAGACAGTGGGATGAACTTTATTATGTGGGAGCAGAGGCGAAACAGTCCGGTGTGATGCAGGGAGAGCTTGCGGCTAGAAGTAATACAGAAAAATACTCAGATTGACAAAAACAGAGATGGAAAGATCCAATATGTCGTATTGGAAGGGGAGGCAGGACATCAAGATTCAATCATCCGGACAGGAAATGCGGTTGATACGATAAAAAACAGTGGAATAGAGCTGGAAAAACTAAGCTATCAGATTGCAAATTGGAACCGTGTTCAGGCACAGAACAGGATGGAGCAGTTGATTAGCCAGTATCAGAACAAGATTGAACTTGTTCTTGCAAACAACGACGATATGGCGCTTGGAGCAATTGACGCTTACAAAAAGGCGAATTATACGGAATCGGCATGGCCGGTGTTTTTTGGGATTGACGGCACGGATGCCGGACTTAGAGCGCTTGCAGATTCAGAGCTGTCGGGAACAGTATATAATGATAAAGAAGGACAGGCAAAGGCGATGGCGAAGATGGTTGAGGCAATTGGAACAGACGAAGAGATTGCCGAGAAATATGTTTATCTGCCATATATAAAAGTGACAAGCGAGAATATTGGAGAATTTCTTGAGAAATAAAAAAGAATAAGGGGTATAAAAGAGCATGAAGACATTGACAAAAGATATGAAAATTTTTTCATATCGCACGGAACCTTTAAACGGCATGGAGGGAGATGACGGAGGTTTTTCGATAGAACTTTATGGAAATGGAAATCTAAGGTATTGTGTCTATCGCCTTTTTGATGACATCAGGCTGCTTCAGATGTTTAAAGTAAGTAAAGAGGCAGTGTACGATATTTACGGGATTATTGAGAAGGCGAGAAAACGCTTGGAGCAAGTGCCGCAAAAAGTTGGACAATGGTTCGGAGGATGGAATGTTGAATGAATTTTTGTTTAGCGACTTCAGCTGGGTTACTGCGGTGAATATTCAAGAAGTATTTGTCAAAGGTATGATACTGACCAATTATCAGTATTATCAGCAATATAAAGAAAATATGAAACATGAAAATACAGTCTTAGGTGTGTTTAAGGAGATTTGCAAAGTATTGAAAAGTGCGGGAATTGAGCTTTCTTTGGATTCCTGTGAGATTTGGAAAGACTGCAAATTAAAAGTGACATGGTAGACGAGTAAACAGATGAAAAGTATCATAGTGAACAATATAAAGGCACTCAGCGCAAATGATTGAGTGCCTTTGTATATTTGGATTTTAACCTAGAATCGAATATACTGCACACTGTAAGGTGGAAGCGTAAGTGCACCGTTCAATGTTAGTTCGGCATCGGTTATCAATTCTGTTCCAGTTCCATTCAAATCGCCGTGATAAGCGGTATATTCCTGCTCCGAGGCATTGACAGCAACGAGAATTCGTTCGTTGTCTGTCTTTCTCTCAAAAATAAGCTGGTGGTTTTGAATGACGATATTACGATAATCGCCGTTACAAAGTGCATCGCTTTTTTGGCGAAGCGAGATGAGATGGCAAAGCCAGTCTGTCAGTTCATTTGGCTTTGGCTCTTCAAACACGGACGAAGTGCATAGTCGTTATCGGGAGCTTCATCCCTTCTTCGCCCCATTCACTGCCGTAGTACAGGCAAGGAATGCCCGGCATTCCAAGTAAAATACCATATGCAATACGGATATGTTGTTTATTTTTTAAAATACTTGCAAGCCTTGTTACATCATGGTTATCTGCAAAATGTCATCAAATGTTTTCCACGGTAAATGCACCATGGGTCTGCGCCAAACTGACGGTGCAGAGAGTGTGCGATTTCGAATAAATTCATATCATTTAAGCTGGAAAATAATCCTTTGTAACATTCGTAATTTGTGCAACTGTGCAGCATGTCGTCGTTTACAATCAGGTTGTAATCTCCAAAAAGCACTTCTCCAATCAGAGCAAAATTCGGTTTTAATCCTGACAAAAGCTGCGGAGTCTTCTCATAAAGCTGTGGTCTAAACTGTAGCAACGTCCAGACGAAGCCCGTCAATATCAAATTGTTCAATCCACTGTTTTACACACTCCAACAGATAATCGGAGACGGCAGGATTTTGTAGGTTGAGTTTGACAAGTTCAAAATGGCCTTCCCAGCCTCGTACCAGAAACCGTCCTGATAAGCACTGTCTCCGTCAAAATTCAGATAAAACCAGTCTTTGTATGGAGAGCCCCATTTCTTTTCTTTTACATCTTGAAAAGCCCAAAAACCACGACCGACATGATTAAAAACTCCATCTAAAACAATTCGAATACCATGTTGATGCAAATGAGAGCAAACATCCGAAAAATCCTTGTTTGTTCCTAGTCGACAGTCGATTTTCAGAAAATTACGGGTGTCATATCCGTGATTGTCAGATTCAAAGATTGGATTCAGTAAAACGGCACTTATACCAAGGGATTTTAAATAGTCTGTCCAATCCATAAGTTTGCGAATACGTGGAACCGTGACGCCGTCATTTTCGGTTGGAGCACCGCAAAATCCGATTGGATAAATTTGATAAAAAACACTTTCGTAAGCCCACATAGACATTACCTCCTCTGCTGTGTTAGTGTTTGCTGATATTTATTTTATCATACAGAAGAAACATTGTCGATTGGTGCGTAAAGTGTATTGGTTAGAATGATGATAAAATGGTAGGAATTAGGAAAAGTTTGGGGAAATACACGGAGAAAACAGAAGAACAGAATGAGGATGTAAAAGGAAATCAGAATAAAAATCAAGATGTATCTGACAATGATGAAGAAATCGAAGAAGATGGAGAGGGAAAATCGACAGAAGATACGACAGAAAATCTTGATAACGAGATGGAAATTCCGGAGGAATGGAATGAGTAACAACAAAGGAGAAAGAGGAATGTGGAAAAACAGAAATAAAATATGGCTGACAATAATAGTCGCTTTCGTATGCATGTTCGGCAGCGTAGGAATGGCGTTTGCGGCAGAGACAGGGACGCCTGTCACAACAGAGTCGATGGAAATTCGTACAGGGGAAAAAGTGGGGCTTCGTACAATTTCAGCGGTTGATAAAGCATATGTAGAAAAATTTACGGTCGGAAGGTAAGAATGTGACTTACGGAACAGTAGCTTTGCCGGCGACCGTGCTGGAAAAAGTGAATGGTACATTGGAGATTGGTAAAAGTTATACTTATAATAAGAAAGTGTATAAGGTGCTGAATATTCCGGGAGAAGAGATTTGGAAGACGACAGAGGATAAAATTTATTTTACCGGTGTGTTGACAGGAATCAGCGGCTCCGGATTTAATACGAGATATGCGGTTCGTTCTTACATCAGTGTGGATGGTAAGGTAACATATGGAAATACATTGACACAGTCACCATATACAATAGCTCAAGATATGATTAGTTCGGAAGATGTTGCAACAAGTCAGAATCATGGCTTGCAACAAATGTCATAGATGCATGTGATGATGCGAAGAAAGTGACAAAAGAGACACTGACAATCACATCAGCTGATTTGAAAAATGGTAAGTACACATTAGAAGCAACTTCAAAAATTAGAAATTACAAAAAAGTGATCGTGGATAGTTCTGTAAACAACGGAGAGATTATTTTGGATAATATCCGTGTGAGAAATTTGGAAGTTGCAGCAGATGCGAGCTGTACAATCACAGCGAACAATGTATCGTTTGATAAAATAAGTAAAGTAGCCGGAAAAAGCAGAACAGCAGGAAACCTTGTACTGAATCTTGGTGCCGGTTCAAATGTAACAGAACTCAGTGCATCAAGCAACATGACAATTACGGGCGATTTGAAAATTGCGAAAGTAACAGTTGATAACAAAGTAGAAAATTTTGTTGTGAATACACCGGCAGAAAAACTGACTGTATCAGAGAATGCAAGCGGTTCTAAGATTGAAGTAAATAAAATGGTGGAAGATGCTGTTTTGGCAGGTGAAAATTCTACAATTTCCGGAACCGGAAAGATTGACAAAGTAGAGGACAATGGAAATAATGATGTGCAGGTAGAGGTTCTTTCAAACAGTATCGTATCTGTGGTAGTGCGTGGAATGAACCGCATGATTGTGACACTTGAAAAAGCGACAAAGAAAAAACTCACAGTAGATGACATGACAATCCTCTGTCACGGAGGAAAAGATATGACAATCTTAAAGGTAGAGACGACAGACAACAAGGTTTATACAGTGTCGACTTCTACATTTGCCAAAGATGACACATATACATTTTCAATTAAATTGGAATCAGGAAAGATTATTCAGGAAGAGTTCAGCTACAAAGTAGACTGCCCAACAGTGAGTAACGCAACAGTGTTGAGAAGCGAGGCAACAAGAGCAGAATTTGACTTGTTCGACGTGGATGAAGGCGGGTATGTATACGTATATATTCCGGGACACACACAGGTGAGCAAAGCGGTAGACATTCCATCTGTGGAAACGGTGAAAAAAGGATACAAGCAGCAAATTAAGACTGGTTTTAACAAAGTAATGATTAGAGGACTGGAATCGGGGATTTCTTATCAGCTATACTATGTGTTAGAAGCGCATGACGGAAGAAGTTCTGAAGTGTTAGGACCGATTGCGATCAGTGGAAGCGTGCAGGAAGATCCGAATATTTCCAAAGAATATTCCATAGTTTCTGTCGGTGAAAAGCCGAAAAATACAATTACAATCGTGCTAAATAAAGCACCTGAGGAGGAATTGACACTGGATAATTTCTCGTTCATTTGCCCGACAGATTCTGAGATTACAATCGACAAAGCACAGTTGAAGGTAAGTGAAGACAAGACAACGTATACAATTGTAATTCCGGATGATTATGGACACAAGGACAATCAGTATACAGCGAAAGTGACATTCCAAGATGGAACAGTGGCAAAGAAGACCTTTACAGTGGAATATACACCGCCGCGTATTACAAATCAGAAAGTAGAACGTATTTCTGAGACAGAAGTACGCTATAGTTTTACTTCGGATGAAGATGGTGTGCTCTATTATGGAACGTATACGTGGAATGATGAAAGTAATGCATCATGGAATAATACACCGACTGGAAAAGAGATTCTCAGTGGAGCAGTTGCGTCCACAAAAGTGCAGATGCATGCGGGACAAAATACTGTAGAGTTTACATATAACGGAACAGATGAAGATATATTTGCATTTTACGTAGATGAAAAAGGAAATTATGCAGGGTATACAGAACATAAAGAGATTCCGGCATATGTACCACCGGTAAAACCAGATGAGTCCAAACCTGCAATTGAATCTATTGTCTATAATAAAGACTTATCAGATAGTTGGACCACTTGTCTTGACGTCACATTTACAACTGGAATTGATTGGCTACCAAATCAAAAGTTGATTCAAATTCAAGTGATTGAGGGAAGTTCTCCGGGAAAAGTACTATGGTCGACTGAATTTTTGGACGGTGAGCAAAAGAAGCTTCGCATGACTACAATGAACGGAGCATTTAAGACGGGAACATATAAAATGAGTATGTATATAGAAAAAGATGGACAGTTGTTAAAAGTAGAAAAAGAATTTACAATTGACTAATCAGAAAAGGACTTGGGAAAATGATTGCCAAGTCCTTTTTGCCAAAGAATAAGGAGGAATTATGCGTTATAAGATTGCCGAATGCGTGACGGAATATGAGCCGCATTATGAGATGCTGCGCCGAAAGATGGAGCCATATCGAACTGCGGGAGAAGGAGAGCCAGATATCAGATTGACATTAACGAAACAATTTTGCGAAGAAAAGCAAAAGGAGCAGCCACATCTCACGGAAGCACAATGTGAGTATATTTTTGCAGGCTCTGAGTTTTACAAAAAATTTATTTCGGAAGGTGGCATTATGGTGCACGCCTCAGCGGTTGAAGTGGATGGAAAAGCATATCTGTTCTCGGCGGACAGTGGAACAGGAAAGTTGACACATACAAAGCAGTGGCAGAACTATTTCGGAAAAGAAAGAGCATTGATCATCAATGATGATAAACCGGCGATTCGAAAAAGACAAAAACGGATGGGCTGCATATGGGACACCGTTTAGTGGAAAGACAGATGAGAACCTCAATCGCAAAGCTATTCTTCAAGGGATCTGTATGTTGGAGCGTGGAAACGAGAATGCGATCGAGAGAATCGGAGTTTGGGAAGCGATTCCGCTTTTGATGCGCCAGACGATTGTGCCTAGAAGCGAAAAGATGGCAGGGGAATTATTAGCGATTTTAGATACACTGTTGAGTTGAAGTGCCGGTTTACCGAATGAAATGTACGATTTCAAAGGAAGCGGTAGTGACGGCATATGAGAAAATGAAAGGAGATCAAGATGAAGATTAAACTGGGTTTATGATGAGAGAAGTAGCTGGAAATTCGTGGCGGTTCCGGTAGGAGTGGGAGCAAATGATTTTAAAGGAATGCTGCAAACCAATAAAACGGGAGCATTTCTCTGGAAATTACTTGAGAAAAAACAGACGAAAGAAACGCTTGTTTGCGCAATGTTGGAGCATTATGAGATGACGGAAGGACAAGCTGAAAAAGACGTGGAGACATTTACCAGTCAGCTCATTGAGGCTGGAATCTTAGAGGCGTAAGGCAGGGAGTGTGCAATGATTAAAAAAATGGAACAGATTCTTGTGGAGACTGGAGAACTTTTTACAACTGCCTCCGGTATCAGTATGCTCCCGTGTATTCGTCCAAAACGAGATATGATTCATCTTGTCACTCCAAACCAAGGCGTAAAAAAACACGATGTTATTCTTTATAAAAGAAAAAATGGAAATTATATTCTTCACAGAGTAATTAAAACGAAGCCGGATGGATATGTGTTATGCGGAGACAACCAGTGGGTGCTCGAGTGGGGAATTAACGATGAGCAGGTGCTGGGTGTGCTGAAAGGATTCTATCGCGGGGAAAGATATGTGGATTGTGAGAAAAATCGTTTGTATCATATATATGTGGCTATATGGTGTTTTTCGCTTGCAATGCGAAAATGGATTTTAAAAGGAATGAATCTGATGAGAAGAACAGGCAGGATACTTAGAAAATTCCCTGAAAAATCGGAATAGAAAGAAGCAACGTCTATAATTGAACGCACAGAGACTAAATTTAATTAGTCTCTGGGGCGTTTTTTTTTGTATTGAAAAGTCTCAAAAACATTTGAAAAATCAATGAATTTAGGAAGGAGGATGGATAACGGTAATGGGGAAGTGCTATAGTCGATTGTCATTTCAAGAACGACTAGTTATTCAAAAATTGTACAAAAAAGGTATGACTATGGCAGAAACGGAGAAGATTGCAAGAATAATTGGGAGGAACAGGACAACGATTTATCGTGAGGTATTGCATAATACTGCAGACGGGCAGCCTTACAACGCAAAAGAAGCACAAAAAAGAGCAAAGGCTAACTTGAAACAGAAGAATATTGCAAAGCAACTTGCGAGAGGTGAGACTACTCGCAAAAAGGTTTATGTTTTGTTTAGAGAAAATCCAGATATGACTGTGAAAGACATGGCTGGAAAAATCGGATGTAGCAGAGCAACTGTAGCAAGGTATCTTAGTGAAATCAAATCCGGTTCATATCCAAGTAAACAAATGAACAACTGAATATGCTTTAAGAAAATAGTTCTTACGCCGTTGCAGGTACGGTGATGAAAAAAATGTAGTGGATCTAACAAATCCATGTAAATTTTTCTTTTTTGAGAATAACAGGAAGCTTTGAAAAAGAAAAGTTTATGAGAGACTTTTTATGAGGTTTTTGTTTATTTTCGTTACATTAAAATCAAGGTAGAAATGATTCTGAAGATTGGTTTCAGCATAGCAGGAATATTGACAATAGCGGCTGTCATACTGATACTTATTTTGCTCTTCTCATATACAAAGTGGTTAAAGGAATCATATAAGCGAGTGCTTTTTGCAGCATTGATTTTGGAATGTAGACGGAAACAAACATGGTATTTTCACGTTGATATAAAGAGATGAAAAATTAGTATTTATAACCCGCAAACAGATTGTAAACAGGAAAGAAGTAAGCTATAATAAAAGTGGTTTTGTAAAGTGTAAGATTTAAGGAGGAGGAAAAGGTATGAGGAAGAAGAACATAGCAAGAGCAGGAGCAGCCTTTGTATTGTTGCTTGGTCTGACAGGGACGACAGTATTCTATCAGGGAACAGCAACTGCATCAGGAGCGGAAAACTCAGAGAAGGTGGCAGCTGTGAATGATGATGCATCTGATCAGGAAAAAGAAGATTCGATATTTGCTCAGAAAGAGACAGATCAGAAACCGAATACATCGGATGCGGACAAAGAGAAAGAAGCGGACAGTAAGGATCAGGAAACAGAAACACAGGATAAAACAGTGGATCAGACAGATACAGAAAAAGCATCTGCAATAGACGGCAAGAATACAACTTCACAAAAGCCATCCTCTGATGCAAGACCAAACAATGAAACAGGAGAAAAACCTTCTAAGCCGTCCCATACACACAGTTGGAATGCTCAGACGACAGTTGTACATCATCCGGCATCCGGACATAATGAGCAGGTGCTGATAAAAGAGGCTTGGACGGAATATAAGCCAATTTATGAAACAGTAGCAATTGAAGTGTGTAATACATGTGGTGCTGATATTACAGATAACCCTTCGAAACATATTAAACAACACATGCTTGCGGGAGAAGGCGGTTCATGGCGTACAGAATATATCCAAAAGCAGACAGGGACAGAAACTATAGCACATCCAGCAGAGTATGAAACAAGATGGGTGCAAGACAGCGCCGCATGGGATGAAACGGTGATAACTGGTTATACATGTAGCTGCGGAGCAAGTAAATAGAAAATCAAATATCGACGTGAAAGTAGAGTATCTTCAGGTACTCTATTTTTTATTACCATTTTAAGTGAGATGGGAGGAAAGCATTTGAAAATATTAAAAAAAATCTTATCACTGATGCTGATCTGTATCCTGTTTTCAACAACAGTTCACGCACAGGGGGAGACACTTGATACAAATAAAGACGAGATATACGAAAAGGTGTTGGAAGCCTACCGAAAAGGCGATAAGATGTCGGAGGAAGTCGTAACAGCACGAAAGCAGGCGGCAGAGCAGCTGGGATTGGAAGCTTTTTTGGACGAAAGAGCTTTTCTGTCAGTTGATTATCGGAATGAGCAGGAGATTGGAAAGGATGGAGCAATCAAAGATCCAGCGCTGGACATTCTGATAGAAATGGCAACAGAAGAGGAGATGCAGGCAGTCCTTGCAAAAAGCCAAATGAAGGCAACTCTTGCAAGAAGCCAAATAAAGTTAAATAGGATGAGCGAACGTGCATTTACACCGGGGCAGACAGTAGGAGTTACTCAGATGCCAAGAGTAAGTGGTGCAGGAAATGGTTATTTTTCAATTGATGGTGCAAACAGTTACGGATACTGCGCAGAAAACAAAAAGAACTTTTGGAGTAATTATGGTACAAAATATGGCGAGATTACAGAATGGGATGATGCTGTTGCAAGAAAAATCTTATATTACTCTCCGGGAGGACCAGGGTATGCCGGAAATAATCTAGGATATGACATGGACAATGCGACCTTTGCAGTGGGATATCAGAATGGAAGCTGTAACAATAACGGCAGGGCAAAAAGCTATATTGCATCGCTGGAAGGAAAAGCAGACCCGATTACGTTAGGATTCCATGCATACAAAGTCAACATTACCCCGGACAGCTATCAGGATGTGGCATTTTTAGGATATGCGCCAAGTAAAGGCACGCTGACTTTAAAAAAGGAATCTGCAAATCCGGGATTGACAAATGGAACAGCTGTTATTCATTGGAGGGAGCAGTTTTCGGCGTGTACAGCAGCTCATCACTGTCCGGCGCATCCAGGGTGGGAACGCTTACAACCGATGCGAATGGAAATTCTGATACGCTCCAATTAGATGCAAAAACGTATTATGTAAAAGAGCTGACTGCACCGAAAGGATTTGCACTTGACCCAAGTGTGAAAGAGGTAACCGTGACGGCTGATCAAAAGGCTGTGGTGACGTTTAAAGATCTTCCGCAGATGGATCCGGTTGGAATCTTGCTCGGGAAAGTAGATGCAGAGACGAACCAGAATAAACCACAGGGGAGTGCAACACTACAGGGCGCACAGTTTACAGTGAAGTATTATGCTGGCTTGTGGGCACCCAACGTAGACCCGGCGATACTTGGACAGACGCCAGTTCGTACATGGGTGTTTCAGACCGATGAGGATGGATTTACATCTTATGCAAAAGATTATTTAGTATCGGGGAGTGAATTGTATCTTTCACCTACAGGAAATCCATCATTACCGCTAGGAACTGTGACAATACAAGAAACAAAAGCACCGGAAGTACTTGATTAATAATGAAATGTTTGTTATGCAAATTACGGCTGAAGGGAATGACCAATATGTGAACACCTATAACAGACCAACTGTGCCAGAAAAAGTGATGAAGTTAGATTTGGTGAAGCGGCAGGAGAAAACAGACATCCCAATTCCGGGTGCGAAGTTTGAACATACGAAGCCAGATGGAACAAAAGAGATACTGACAACGGATGAAGCAGGAAAACTGACATTAACAGGAGTGCAGTATGGGACACACCGCATTACAGAAATTGAAGTCATGGACGGTTATGAGATCAATGGCAATCTGATTGAATTTCATGTTGCACAAGATAATAAGGTTACACTCACGTCAAAGATTGATATTACTCTTGGAAATGTAGTCTTTGATGTTACAGATGAAGGACATATTTCTGTGATTGTAGAAGACCCTCTTTCTCCATTCACTCTCCGGATCCATAAAGAAAATAATAAAGGAAAGATGCTTTCTGGTGCAGAGTTTACCGTATATAGTGATTCGGACTGTACACAGGAAGTGGCAAAGGGTACTACAGACAGTCAAGGACTTCTGAACATGGAAGGATTGAAAATAGGGAAACAATACTATTTACAGGAAACCAAGGCACCAAAAGGCTATCGGCTTCCATTGGATGCCTCTGGAAATCCGGTAACTTATGAGATACGTACAGAGAGCACTCCGGTAAAGGATGAGTTTATCTTTTATGTAAACGGAAAGGCATTTACAACCGATTCAGATGGCATGTTTACAGTGACTGGCACAAAAGCAGACCGGATAACAAACATGACGATTGTGAATAACATTGGGATGAAACTTCCAAATACAGGTTCGAATACAACGATGCTGTTAATGATGGGAGCGCTGATTCTGGGCGTAATCACTATGATTAGATGGAAACGAGACAGGGGAGGATCTATGAAAAAGAAAACATTAAAAATGCTGTATGCATTGGCACTTTCTACAGCTGTTGCAGTCAGTGGAGGAGCAGGAACAATTGGAACCATGCAGGTGGCTGCAGCACAAGCCCGTACAATGCTCAACACACAAAACGGTATTGCGGATTTTAGACGAGGTGATGCAAGTATCATTGTTCAGGGAAATGAAGGACAAACTTTGAAGGGAAAGAAATTCCAAGTATATAAGCTGTTCAATGCGGAAAACTCAGATGGCGGGGAATCAATCAATTATACATTTAATGAACTATATGAGAAATCATTAAAAACAGTGGTAGGAAAAAAGATTGGAAAAGAAGCCTCTAAAGTAACAGAGTATGAAGTGATCGATTACATTCAGTCTTTAAACAATAATCAGGTAGAGGGAGCACAGACAGAACAGAATATAGAAGGTTCTTACAGTGAGTTCCGATATTTTGTCGAAGAGCTTAGAGATCAGATTGTAAAAGATAAAGCAGCGGCAGATGTGGTGAATGTAACAGGCGTAAAGGAAGATAACTCGATCGTGATTGGAGGTTTGGAGTATGGCTATTACGTAGTGGATGAAGTAAGTGATGTAGAGGGTACACATTCCGCAGCATCTATGTGTATCGTAAATACAGCCAATCCAAAAGCAGATGTGAATATTAAGTCAGATTATCCGACAGTGATCAAAAAAATACAAGAAGATGACAACAAAGAGAATATCGGAAATGACGGGTGGAACGACATCGGAGATTTCGAGATTGGACAGACGGTGCCATATAAATTTGAATCCAATATTCCAAACATCAATGGATATGATACATATTATTATGCATGGCATGACGTGATGGACGAAGCACTGACATTTGATCCGGATTCAGTTGCAATTCACATTCGAACAGAGGATAAAAATTATGAGCTTGCAAAAGATGAATTTCAAGTGATTACGAATCCGGGAAATGGTGAGACGTTCAAAGTAGAGATTCAGGACATCAAAGCAATCGTAGATCGAGAATTTGATCAAAAGAACGATTTGAACGAAAACGTGTATGGACAGAAAGTAATTTTAAGATACAATGCAACTTTAAATGATAAGGCTGCAGAAGACACTGGACGTCCGGGATTTGAAAATGATGTACGTCTCGAATTTTCAAATAATCCAGACCATGATGGGGATGGAACAACAGGATATACTCCGTGGGATACGGTTGTCTGCTTCACGTATAAACTCAATATTCTGAAAACGAATGACCATGATTTGAAATTGGAAGGAGCAAAATTCCGCCTATATTCGGACAAAGAGTTGAAGAATGAAGTATATGTGAAGAAAGCTGAGGATGAGGGGTATATTGTCATTAATCGTGATACAGTCGGAGGAAGTGACCACATTGGCGGAACGACACCTCAGGATTCAGTAGAGATGGTATCCAACGCAAAGGGAGAAATTAAAATCTATGGATTGGATACAGGTATTTATTATCTGAAGGAGACCGAGGCACCGACCGGATACCGCCCTCTGCTTGATCCAATCGTGCTGAATCTGAAAGCGACGTTCACAGATGAACGAAACGATTATGTAAAAGGCGATGGAGCAACCGATAAGACATTACAAAAATTAGAAACGACTGCGCATATCAAGGAATTTTTTGACGGAGCATACAAAGAATCAGATGTAGATTTGACAACAGATACCAGTGAAGGTTCTTCAAACTTGACAGTCATTAACAAGGTTGGAAAGAAACTTCCGGTAACTGGTTCTTCTATGATGCTTCTGATGCTCACAGCAGGAACAGCACTTGTGACAGGAGCATTTGTGTATGGAAAACGACAGAAAAAATCAAACGACGAGAACTAAAAAGAGAAAAAAGATGCTTACGGGTGTTCTTTTTGTAACAGGTCTGCTTCTTTGCATATATCCTGCATTTGCTAGTCTGATAGACAGAAAGCATCAGCAGAATGTGATTCAGACGTATCAGGGAAATATAGAGGCAAACAGCGAAGAGAAGCTTCAGGAAATGCTTGGAGAGGCAGAGCGGTATAATGAAATGCTGTGGCAGACTAACGGCGTACTGATTGGAGATATTGAGCAGGGGATTTTAGAAGAGGAGAGCTATCAAAGTCAATTGAATTTATCGGGAACAAGCGTGATGGGGACGCTTTCTATCCCTAAGATTAACGTCGACCTTCCAATCTATCACGGTACAGAAGAAGAAATTCTTGCAAATGGGGTAGGGCATCTTCAAGAAAGCAGCCTTCCGGTTGGGGGAGAAAATACACACTGTATTCTAACCGGACACCGGGGACTTCCAAACGCCAGGCTCTTCACAAGACTGGATGAAATGGAACAAGGTGATATATTTTTCTTAACAGTTTGTGGCGAAAAGTTGGCATATGAGGTAACGAAAATTGAAATCGTTCATCCGGAGGATGTGGAAGGATTGAGGATACAGGTGGAAAAAGATTTGGTATCCCTAATCACATGTACGCCATACGGATTGAATACCAAGCGGCTGGTAGTCACAGGCGAACGGATTCCTTATACAGAGAAACAAGAACAAGAAATTGTACCGGGAAGTATGTCTTTTCGGGAATTGGTCTTTACAGCACTTCCATTTTTATATCTGGTTGTAGGAATTGGAAGCATGATAAGAAAGAAAAGGGGGAAACGTAGCAGCAATGAAACACAAAAAGATTAAAAAATTACTTCCTTTGGTTTTTTCGGTGATAATTTGTACATTTCCGGTATCGGCTGCAAATGAAAATATAGCATTACTGAATGAACTGCAGACAGTCCAAACAGAGGAAGAGGGAAGCATTGAAATAGAATTGACAGACGGCGGAGTTGGAACAACAAAAGAGGATGTCGTTTTTGAATATGCAAAGGTAGCGGACGTTGTAGACGGAGAGTATGAGCTGCTGGAGGCTTATCAAGGAAGCGGGATAGACTTAAACGCAATTGAGACAGCGGAGCAATTAGAAGAGGCAGCTTTAGAGTTAAGCGCTTACAAAACTTCAGACGGAAGCTGCACGACAGATGCGGATGGAAAAGCGATCATAAAAGATTTAGATGTTGGAGTGTATCTTTTATATGCTTCAGAACACAAAAGATACGATGATATCACACCGCTTTTGATTGCAATCCCTACGTGGGGAGAGCAAGAAGGAGACATGCTCTATGATGTAAAAGTGATTCCAAAGCACACTCCGGTTCCACCAGGGAAAATCATCACAGACACACCGGATAGTGAACGAGATCATGTAAAAACTGGTGATAACGTTAATATTGCTCTTTGCATGGCAGGAGTAATTGTAGGAGCTACTCTTATAGGAACTATGCTGGCATTTTTTTTATCAGAAAAGGAAGAAAAATTATGAAGAGAAATAAATGGCTGGCAGGTATGCTGGGACTTTTATTGATTGGTACAGTATCTTTTCCAACACAGGCAAAAGATACTGACATCAGAGAAAAGACAATTACATATCAGACCAAAGACAAAGAGGAAGAAAAATCCTTTCCGGAAACAGAAACATTTGATGGAAATAAATATGTGCTAAAGAATGTGACATATGAAAGTCTTACGTCAGAACCGGAAAAGGAGAAGAAAGTAGTAGAGTATACCGAAAAATCTGATCCGATTGTGAAAGGAAGCGAATATCAATTTCCGGAAGAAAAAACAGTAGATGGAATCGTTTATAAATTGAAGGAAATTACAGAACAGGAAAGTGAACCTTATAAACAAAGTGTATCAGCTTACAATGAGTATCAATACGAGATTTCACATTCGTCTGCGCCACAGACGAAAGAGGTTTCTGTGAAAAATGAAAAAACGGGGGGAATGGAAACGGTAACATGTAGCTTTCTGCAGTACGTCTTATAGACCATGTTTGGATTGATTCTGATATTGATATTACATTCCAAGGATACGACCGGAATGCAATTGAATGGCAGGGATTGGTATTTCCAAACGACAGAGGAGCAAACGCTCCTTTGCAGGGATATGAAGAACAACTGCTGGCATCCGTAGGGCTTGGGACAGATGGCAAGGTAAAAAACACATACTATACATCGGATATTTACACGAATGCAGATGGTGTGGTATGTCGAGATGCACGTGCAAATATTCAAAAACTTGTTCCGGTATATCGTGCCGAATATCAAGGTGAGATACTACACCACACATAGTGAAAACTGCGTTGTACCAAGGAGAGCAGGAAGTGGACAGCGAAACAGATATTAATTACACGATAGAAGCTACGGCAGTTTATCAAAAAGTTGACAACCAATTATCTTACATACTTGCAGGAGTAGGAATTTTGGTTGGTGTGGCTTTAATCATAATAATTTTAATGATACTTGCGAAGAAGAGAAAGGAGAAACAGGAACATGCAGCAACTTAAGACAATGATAGAGGGATTTGTAAATAAAAATGTGATTCCTTTGGGAGTAACAGCTATATTTGTCGTGATTGTAATTATGGGATTTGCCTTTCTTGCGCCGGGACATAAAGCAAAGGAATGGGCAAAAGAGCATGTGCTCTGGCTGATTATCGGTGCAGCTTTGATTTATACAGGATCAAGCTGGGCGACGGATATTGCAGCAAGCTTTGGATTTTAGAAAAAAACAAGGGGACAAAATTTGTCCCCCTTACAAAAAACAGGAAAAAATATGAGAAAAAATAAATGGAAAAATGAACTGGTCAATCCCTTAAAAGATAAGGGGCGGACAATGAAATTGGAATACTTCTTGTCAAATAATTATGTACTTACCGTATTGATGATCGTGTTAGATCTATTTGTAATATTAGGCGGGACATATCTAATCCATCTATTGAAACAGCTTCCATCCATTTTGCTTGGACATGGTACTTTAGAAGGAATATTTTCGCTTGTACATATGATTCCGAATTTAACGGAAGTAACCATGCAGGAAGTAGGAATAGTGTTGATCGGCTTGGTAATACTGGATACTGTTTTGGTCATCCGAATCAAGTTATCCTGGTCTGAAACACATTTTAATGTAGGACAAAAAGGTGTCTCTCGATTTACAAACGAAGATGAGATTAAGCAGCAATATAAGGCGATTGAGCCGCTTGAAACTCCTTATCCGGGAAATCCGGGCATCTTAATTTCTAGAATCGGTGAGACATTTTATATAGATGATTCGGTTGTGAATAACCTGATTCTTGGAATCACACGTTCCGGAAAAGGAGAGACACTTGTAAAGTCCAGTATAGAGAGTTATTCAAGAGCTGAATTTCGACCAAGCGTGATTATAAATGATAACAAGCTGGAGCATTATAAAGTATTTGCTTCAGCGTTGGAAAAAAGAGGATATAAAGTATATCTGCTAAATGCATCTAATCCCAAGTATTCCATGGGATTTAATTTACTTAGTGTTGCAGTGAAGTTCTATAAGCAGAAAGATTATGATATGGCAGAACAGGTTGTAAATTCTTTGACACATTCTTTTTTGATGTGGATGGAGCAAAAGGCGATATGGTGTACTTTGTCAGTGCAGCTGCCGCATTATGTAGCGCGATGATACTTGCAAGTATTATAGATGCATTCCGGGCAGATGAAGAAGAAAATCAGAAACGATATGAAATATGGTCTTATCTGACCGAAGAAGCAAAGAAAGAACATCCCTTTCATTATCGGAACGATAATGAAAAGACCATTAATTTTTACAGCATTTTAATAAATTTTGGAAAATTAGTAGAAAAGCCTGTTAATAAAACTGGAACTCGTACACTTTTGGATGTTTACTTTGAGCAGCGTCCAGTGGATGATCGGGCAAGAATGAAGTTTTTAGGCGTGAAAGTTGCTCCGGGAAAAACGAAAGCAGGAGTTTTTTCAGAAATGCTGAGAGAATTAGATATCTTTACCCTTCGGAATGTCGCAATGATGACGGCAGAGAGCAGTATAGATATGGAAGAGATTGGATTCGGGGAACGTCCAATTGCAGTATTTCTTGCAACACCATCCTATGATAGCTCGCTTTATAAATTGCCAACCATTTTTATCCGGCAGATGTATTATATACTTGGAAAGATGTGTGATGATGGAAAAGGAAAATGTGCTCGGCAGGTAAAAGTCATCTTGGACGAGGCAGGAAATATGCCGAATATTGAGTTGATGAAAATAATGACGACAATGGGACTTGGACAAAATATTTCGTTTGACTTGTATTTACAGAATTATGAACAGCTAGAAGAGATTTATGGAAAACAGATTGCAGAAACGATCAAAGGAAATTGTGGAAATCACTTTTATCTGCAGACAAACTCAGAGGAAACCTCAAAAAGTTTCTCGAATATGCTCGGTAGCAAATCAATTGTAAACGTGCAGAGAGCAGGAAGCAAGTTGTCGTTTCATAAATATTATACGGAATCCATTGACGAACGACCATTGTTAAATCACAACGAACTCATGGAACTTCAGGAAGGTGAGATTGTTATCTTCCGGCGTTCAAAGAGAAGAGATTTAAAAGGAAACAAGATTAAACCAAGACCTATTTTTAACTCTGTAGAAAATGGAAGGTATTTTTGGTATGCATATGAATATTTTCCAAAAGAAACATATCCGCATCCAAATGATGTGAATTTTATGGATATCTGCAAAGAAAGCCGGGTGGGGATCCGACTAGATGAAAGGGTATGGGATATTGCAAAAAGTTTTCAGATGTTTCAGGAGGCAGACAGAAACAAAGTGCAAAGGCTGTCTGACTTTCCGGCTTATGAAGAATTAGAACCATGCTTTATAACGCATTTGGAAAAGATATGGAGGAAAAATATGGAATTGGAAGAGAGATGACAATTGCAGAATTTACAGATTGTTTAAACCGGATAGAACTTCCGGAGATACAGAAAACACTCTTTTTGGAAACGCTCCAAAAAGCAGGATAGGAGGCGTTATGTCAGAAGCACAGATTATAGAATTTTTAAAATTAAATTCTGATTTTTTCAGTACGAATGATATCATCCTTACCGCAGTAAGGACAGTAGGATGGCTGTTGGTAAAGGGATTGTCACTGTTACTTGATTGTTGTATTACGCTGTACGATTGGACATTTGGTCTGATTGATATTACAAGATGGTCTGTTTTAGAAAATTATCTGAGTGATTACAAACCACTGATACAGGCAATTATGATGGCTTCTCTTGTCATTCTTGGATTCATGTATATGTTTGGGAAGAACAAAAAGCATAATGTAATCCACAGTGTTTTGATTTTGATGGTAGTAATGTCCGCGTCGACAACCATTTTTACCGAACTGAACCGATTTTCCATTGCTTTTAAAGATGCAGCATTATCCGGGGGAAGTACGGTTAACGGAACAGAATTAATCCGTACCAATTTGTATGATCTTTACTATATTGATTCCAAGATTGGACTGGAAAACTTGAATAGTAAAGGGAAAATCCCACAGAGTACGTCTTTTGGCAAAACGGATGTAGATTACATTGATATTGGTGAAATACTCGATCCGGGAACAGACGGATTGTCTAAAAATGCAGAAAGCATTTTAAAGAAACGGCTGACGCCTATAGGAAATGGGGAATATGGTTTGATAGATGCCAAAGACGGAGTTGCATGGACAGACTTCGGAAATACCTATTATTACCGGTACACGTTTCACTATGGTACATATTATTTAACTGCAGCTGCAGCAATTTTGATCTATATCTGTCTTGCATATAAGAATACAAGAGTGATTTATGAAATTTTTGTAAGTCGTATTCTAGTTGGTTTATATGCTGCGAACCTTTCTTCTTCAAGAAAAGTGGTAAAAATATTGGAGAGTATTCGAGATAGTTATTTTGCGCTCTGTTTTACGGCAATTAGTTTGAAATCCTATTTTCTTTTTGTGGAATACGTCAATTCCAAGACAGAAATTAACGGATTGGCAAGGGGAATCATCATTTTATTTATTGCTTGGTGTGTCATTGATGGAGCGAATATCATAGAAAAATTAACAGGTGTAGATGCTGGCTTAAGCAGCATGACAGGCAAATTGATTGCTGCATATCATATGATGCGGGGTGCAGGACAAACTGTCCAGCAGGCGAGACAGTTCCACATGATGAAAGAGCAAAGAGATGCGATGAAAAATATGCAGGCAACAAGCCAAGGCGGTGGAACTGGCGGAAGTGCAGGAGACAGCTTTAAAAACATGGAACAGTCAATGGAACAGAACGGTGATCATAACCAAAATTCAAACAATACTCAGCAGATGGAAGAAAATGTAAAGGGAGCAGATGGAATGGAGAACCGGCAAGGAAATTCTTTTGATGAAATGTCACATCAGAACATGGAGCAAGAAGAGCATGGGACAGAGCAAGTTTCCAGAATGGAAGAGCAAGGGACAACAGAGAATTTAACATCTGCAGGAGAAGTGACATCGAAAGAACCTTTTTCTGATCAGGAAGAAAAGCCGGAGAAGAATAATGTGAATGATATGCATGCGGCGGATCAGAAGCAGACAAATGGATTTGAATCACAACAGACGAACAGGAAGCAGCCATTCGCTTATGAAGAGCCGAAAAATATGTTTGAGAAATGGGAAAATAAAACGGACAGTAGGAAGGTTTCAAATCATGCAGATGTTAGAGCAAGTACGTCTGCAATGAGAGAGAGAACACCAATGCAGGAACAGAGGAAATATGCAGAAAACTCCCCAGAAAGAAAAGAAAGAGGAAAGTCTGATTTTCCGGAAACAGAAAGGAGAAAGAAACGATAAATGAGGTATTTGGTTACAAAAGAGATTAAATCGGAAACACAAGTGATTTGGAAATTATATCTTCAGGATTTTGTGTTTTTATCCGTTTGGATATTTCTCTGTTTGAACCTGAAAGAAAATGTACATGAGTATCTGCAGATACCATATTTGATTTTTTCCGGAATGATTGGCATATGTTTGATGATTCCGGCAGTTGGGAATCCGAAACGCCGGATATATCAGGCGATTGCATTATACCTATTAAAACCCAAAAAAGTAATTGGTTTTCGGAAAAAGGAGATAAAACATGAAGAAGAAAGAGAAACAAGAAGTTTTGGATATCAGGGAAGATATTCCAATTCGAAGATATGATAAACAAAAGAAATGTTTTCAGCGGGAGAATGGAAGCTACAGCAATCTTTATCAGATCATTCCAAGGGATTTGGTAAATTCAGATGTGGATGAGATTGAAATGGATTGTTTTAAATGGGCGAAATTCCTTAAGATCTATGGGTTGGATATTGAAATCATATCCATGATGTTTCCCTGTAATACGCATACACAACAGGAGTATTGGAAAAAACGAATGCGGAATAACACCAATCCCCTGTACCATGAAATGATAAAGAGAAAACTTGCGGAATTAGAGTATCGGGAAAAACATGCAGTTACAAAGCAATTTTTTATTCAGGTTTTCTTTGCAGATGACAATGAAAGAAAAGAATCTATAAGACTGATTGACAGTATTTTGGGAATTGTTCCGGAAGAGGAAAGAAGAACCGGAATGGAAATACTGAAAGAAATCCCCGAAAAGAAAAAAAGACAGATTTTATATAAATTGGGCAATAAAAACTCACGGATATTTTGAGAAGGGGACAAAATTGTCCCCTAGTAGGAGAGAAAATCATGTGGAAGAAATGGCGAAAAAGAGAGAAAGAGAAAATAGAGATTGTTGAGGATGAACAATTGTTACAGGAAATATCCCCGGCAGGAGACCTGTTGCACTATGAATCTTACTCAAGAACAGGAACAGGCTATGAAGCTTGTGTACACATTTATGATTATCCGGAAGTACTGGATGATTATTGGCTGACGAATCCGTGCAATCAGGAAAATACGATTGTAACGATCAGTATTCACAATGAGGATCAGAATGAAGTAAAAAAGAATCTGAATCGTTCTATTGAAGAGCAGGGATCAAGAAAAAAGTTTGCAAAAGAATATAAAGATTTTTACGATGCAGCTGCAAGGGAAAGTGAAATGAAAGCACTTTATGATGAAATCAATTCGATGGGAGAAGTAATTAAAGCTGTTGCTATTCGTATTTTTGCAGCGGAATCGACAAAGCAAAAGCTGGAGAACTCTGTAGCAAAGGTAATCAAGTCATTAGAGGGGGATAATTATCGGGCTACTGTATTTTTAAATGAAAACGAGAAAAGAATGGAAGAGTGTTTATCAAAGTGCAGAGGAGCAGATGAAAGAAACTCATACACTTCCAGGATTTGCGATGAAGTCACAGCTTATTGCGGCGGGAAATCCGTTCCATTTTAGCAGCTTGGAAGACCCATTTGGATCATTTCTCGGAGAAACTGCATGTGGAGGAAACGTAACATTTGATGCGTTTACGACAAATGCAATCCGTGTAAATGCATCTGCAGTAGCAATGGGAAATATGCGATTTGGGAAATCTACACTTTTAAAAAATCAGATGAAAGACAGATCCTTAAGGGGGGATTTCGTCAGGGTAATTGATGTTACCGGAGAATATTCTGCATTGGCAACGGAACTTGGCGGAAGAGTTTTAAACATGGATGGAAGTGATGGGATCATTAATCTACTTGAGATTTTTAAGGCAGGAGACAACGAGAATATCAGTTATACGAGACACTTATCAAAATTGAGAAAGTCTTATCGATTTTTAAAACCGGAGGCGGAATCGGATGAAGTAAATGTGTATATTGAAGCCGTGGAAGCGCTATATGGCAGATACGACCTGATTCCTTATGCAAGGGATGCAAAACGGCAGAAGCAGATCAACAGGGCTTCCGGCAAAAAGTTATCCGAGATACCGGGATTTATTAGAGTTAGTAAATGAGATGATTTCTGAGATATTGTCAAAAAACATACACAGAACAAGAAAAAGTTTTTGATTGACCGAAAATTAATCAACTTAGACAGGGTAAAAGACCAGCTTCGGATTTTGGTAGATACTTATGGCTATCTATTTGATGGCTATACATCCATTAATAATCTGATGGATGTCAAAGTAGTATCGTATAATGTGACGGCATTAAAAGATATGGATTCGTCCATATTTGATCTGCAGCTATTCAATATCCTGTGCATCTCATGGGATGAATCTATTACAAATGGAAGTATTATGAAAACATTATGGGAGAGCGAAAAAATTGCGTTGGAAGATGTCACACATACGTTGCTGCTTGTAGATGAGAGCCATCGATGGGTAAATGCTCAAAAACTGTTTGCATTAGAGCTTTTGGGAATTTATCTAAGAGAAGGTCCGAAATATTTTACTGGGTTGTGGCTTGCTACACAATCTATCCGGGATTATGTTCCGGATGGAAGTACCAAAGAAGGAGAAAAGCAATTAAAAACCATTTTTGAACTGGCACAGTATAAGTTCATCTTCCATCAGGACAGTAATGTGCTTCCGATTATTGACCGGGTGTTTAATAATGTGCTTACATACTCGCAAAAAGAAAAGATTCCAAGGCTGCAGCGTGGAGAAGTCATTCTTTGCATTTCGGGAGATCAGAACATTGAATTTAAGGTGTACTTATCAGAAGCAGATAAACGTCTGTTCAAAGGCGGTGTATAAAAACAATGCTTAAGAAAAAAGTAAAAAAATACTTGTTGATTTCGTGCATATCCTTTGCGATTGGTACTTTGGGAATCATATTTGTTTCCGTTTTAATTGAAGAAGTTGTGAGGGCAATTGCAGGTGAGGAAGCAAACAAACAGATTACACAATCGGATTTAGAAGGACTTCCGGCATGGATTACTGTAGAGATGGTACAAGCTGCCATCGATATGATGAATGAGACTGGATATCCGGCATCTGTGGTGTTAGGTCAGATGATATTAGAGGCTGGGGCAGATGGTTCGGAACTTGCTAATCCGCCATATTATAACTGTCTTGGTCAAAAGGCACATTGCTATAAAGAAAACGGAACAGTCGTGATGCGGACAGAAGAGGCATGGGGCACAGTCACAGCGGAATTTTCTACATTTGCAAACTATGTAGACTGTATGCTTGCTTGGGGGAATAAGTTTACAAGGCAGCCTTATGTAGATAATGTGACCGCCTGTAAAAGAGACCCTGTGACCGGACATTATGATGCAGACAGTTTTATTACAGCATTGTGGAAGTCAGGATATGCAACTGACCCGGCATATGTCAGTAAGGTAATCGCAGTGATGAAAAGCAGAAATCTTTATCGGTTCAATTATATGACTTCGGCAGACTTAGAAAACGGTTTGGGAGAAATTGGAACGGGAATGTTTACCCATCCTTGTCCGGGAATGACATATCAGTCCAGCTATTTTGGGGAAATCCGGGAATTTGAAACTGGAGGACATAAAGGAAATGACTATGCGGCTCCTGCAGGAACGCCTACTCTTGCTGCCGCAGATGGAACAGTTACGATTGCCGGCTGGTCAAACAGTGCCGGAAACTGGGTGGTGATCGATCATGGAAACGGCTTGACAACAAAATACATGCATCATTCCCGGTTGCTTGTGAAAACAGGGGATATGGTAAAAAAAGGACAACAGATCGGCGAGGTCGGATCTACTGGACAGTCTACGGGAAATCATCTGCATTTTCAGGTAGAAGAAAATGGAGTTCCGGTAAATCCGGACAAATATTTAAAAGGAGAGGGAAATGAAAGAGAATAGGACAAAAATCAGTTTGCTTTTATTACTTGTAGGGGTTGCGATTTTATTAAACTTTTGCGGAAACCGAAATTCTTCAAACTCTTCAAACAAATCACAAAAAGGTGAGTTTCATGTTTCGGAAGAACCTATTTCTGAAGCAGAAATCCATGAATGGAACGAAAACCGGATTTCCAATATGCAGGATAAACCAGAAGACAATCTTCCTTCAGAAGAAAAGGAAGAAAGAAAAGTGGAAGTGCAATTTAAAGGATATGAAGAGTATCCGGAAAAATTTGCATGGTTACAAGGAGAAGACTGGAAGCGTTTCCAAGAAGAAGTAAAACAGTATCTCTATGTAAAAGGGTTTGAAACAGTTACAACAGTGAATCTGCATCCGGACACGATACAGATTATAAATGAATATGAAAGAAACTTATATTTTGATATTGATTATCGAACAGATACATCTGACACACTTACGATAAAAGCAGTCTGTGATACGTACCAGGAAAGTGATCAGATGCGGTTTGGATTTGAAATACAATACGGAACAGGGAGGGAATGACAATGGCGGAAATTAAAAATCTTTACATATGCTGTGAAGAAGGAAAAGAAGAGTTTTTTCAAGAAAAGGCGAAGGATATCTATAAAGAATATATTTGTATACAGGATGAAATTGGAAAAGATACAGACATGATCGTAATCATTCAGCCGACAGAAACTGAGGATGAATTTATAACAAGATGTTTAGAATATGCAAATCAAATGCAGATCAAACAATCGTTGTGACTGAAAATTTTATTCCGGTGGGCGCCATGGAGCGTGTGCTGAAGGAGGGATAATTACTTGAAAACAAGAAAGGTAAGAGAAGTAAGGGAAGAACGGATCGGAAAGAAAAGTGCTCCATTAGTAGGATTTCTTGCGGTGATTGTTGTGGGATACTTTGTTTTCTTTACTTCAAAATTATGGCTTCCGGATAGCGCAACGCTTAAAAGCACAACGCCGTATTATCAGAAGCTGGTATATGAAACATACGATATTTATTTGACGCAGTGGAGATATGATGAAAAGGCAAACCGAATGCAGGTCATTATCGAGTTGGAAAATAAGGAAGTATTAGATCAAAAACTAGATTTTGAGGCGGTTGAACGAAACGGTGGAACATTAAAAATAAAAGTGATGTATCAAGATTCAGAATTTGTACTTTTGCACATCGAAGAAGTACCAAAGGCTTGGAAAGAGATTTCTTTCCGAGTTGGTAAAGAAAGTAAAGCTGCAAGATTTTATACAAATGTAAATGAGATAGAGCGCGGAAAAGTTCCGGTTAAGGTTACTGAAAATGACTGTAAAAAAGAACGCCTTCAGGCACAGATTACATATGATGATGTGCAAATAGCGGAAAAAGAGAAGAAAATAAAAGCCTATGAAGTAGAAAATGAGAAACTGGAAAAGCGGATTACATCTTTAAAGGAAGCAACCTATCCATCAGAGGAAGAAACGCAAAAGGCAGAAGATACGATTTTGAAAGACGCAAAATCAGATCGCAGTCAATCAAAATCAGGTTGCAGAAATAGAAAAAGAAATAGAAACCATAGTGCAGAGAACAAAAAATATTCAGCAACAAATTACCGAGTTAAAATAATAATTTTTCTTTTTGGGGGAAAGGAAGGTGCGATAAAAATGATACTTTTTGCAGGCTCGCAGGAGCGAGGATTTTTTGTACAGGAAACAGCAGCAATCAAAAAGATGGGACTGGAATATTTGCAAGGAAGCCTTACGATCAAGAATCATCTAAATGATATTTTAAGTCGACAATGCGAGTATCTGATTTTTGATATTGAGCAGTATGTTGATTCAGCAGAAGAAGTAGCGGTAGAAATCAAGCGGATAGAGGGGGCAAAAAATTGTCAAGTGATCATTTATGCTCCAGGATATGACAGACAAAGCAAAATCATTCAGGAGCTTCAAAATCAAGGAATCTTATATTATATATTCGCTGTAAGTCAAACGGAGGCGAGAGAGGAGTTAGAACGGTGTCTGTATGGGTATTATAAAGAGCCGGAGTCACACCCGTATCAGGAAGAAGCAGAAGCACAAGAGGAATTGAAACAGGGAATCAAAATTGGGATTGCCGGGATATGCAGACGAATGGGAACAACTACGTTTGCAATCCAGCTTGTAAAATATTTGCAGCTCAAAGGATACCGGGCTTGCTATCTGGAAGTAAATGATACTGGATTTGTACAGAAACATGAAGCACGCTTCTATGCGGAAGAACATGATGCAAATATTGGAAAGGTTAGATTTGAAAATGTGGACATGTTTTATAAGCCGGAAAATCTTCCGGAAGTATTAAAACAGGAATATGACTATTACATTTATGATTTCGGTACGTACATGAACGCAGATTTTAATAAAACCTCATTTTTAGAAAAAGATGTCCGGATTTTTGTGAGTGGAACGACAGCATCAGAGATGGATGAAACAGAAACGATATTAAGAAATGAATATTATTCAGACATAATGTACGTTTTTAATTTTGTTTCCGAACGTGAGAAAAAGGACGTACTGGAGTTTATGGAAAATAAAGCAGAACGGACATTTTTTACAGTGTATTCCCCGGATCAATTTGAATATGTTCATAACCCGGCTTTTGAAAAATTGTTTCCGGTGAAAGAAAAAGAAAAGCCGCAGAAAGAAAAAAGAAGTTTATTTTCTCGCTGGAAAAAAGTCTAGGTGGGGGAAAAAGATGGCAAAGTATAAGGAATCATTAGTAAAAAAATCCGGATAGAACAAGAAGAAAATCAGAAGCAGAAAAAATTACAGGAAAAATATGGAATACAAAACGAAAATAGTCCGAATTGTAGAACGAAATAATATGGGAAAGTTCCTTGTAAGAACAATGGGAAGATGTATCAGAATTACAGCATTGATCATGTTATTTGTTCTTGCAGCAATTGGATTGATTGCTTTGATTTATCCGGAGATTCGACAAGAGCTGATTCAAGTTCTTGGTGGTGTTTTAACAGAGGGACAAAAGTTAATTAGAGGGTAAGAACTGCATCCGGCCAAGATGGACCAGATGCAGCATAAGAAAAGGAGAGATGAAAATGGAATATAAAAAAAGAACCGAAAAATTTTGAGTACTTCATAAGTTATATCTTTCTATCGGATATTATCAGGGAAAAGCCATTGTAAAAGATGAAAATGGAAGTTTTTATTTTGTGAATTGCGAAGAAAATGAGCTTCCGATTGGAACACTTGCAGAAAGTGATTTATTAAAACCATTGAATCAATTAGAAGAAACAGAGCAGAAAGAGATTTTAAAAATATATGCAAATTAGAAAAGACAGGGGATGAGAAGATGCAGCAAAAACAAATGGATCGAAACATTGTAGAGATGCTGGATGCATTGGAAAAAGAACCGGAACGAATCGCTGATTTTTTGGAATTTGGGAGTCGGTTCTATCGATACAGCCTGAAGAACAATTTACTTATCTATCGAGAAAATCCGCAAGCAGTTTACTGTCAAAAGTTTTTTCTGCCTTGGAATGATGCAGGGTATCAAGTAAAAAGGGGAGCAAAAGGGGATTAAGGTGTACGTACCATATCAAGCAACACTGCTCAAAATAGATGGGAATCTCGTACCGCTTGAACAGGCATCTCAGGAAGAAAAAATTAGATATCAGGCAGGAGAGATAGAAAGTGTCACTCAGCAAAAGCATGACGGAGTGAAAGCGGTATTTGATATTGTTCAGACAACCTGCCCAGTGCTTGCTCGAAAGAATTTTTATCAAATAGGATATTCAGAACAGATGTATCCAGGAATGGTAAAGGGATTGCTTTCCTATGCAGAACAGCTTTCTGCGATGCAGAAAGAAGAGCCGGCACCATTACAGGAAACAGGCGAAAAGGCAGTTTCAGAATTGATTTATCAAATCAGCCACGGAATTTCCGAACTGGAATATTTACAAGAAAATCCGGAAACAAAATTTCAGGAAGTTGCCTTTGGAATGATGTTGGAAAATCATTTAGGAATTGTAAGTACACAAACGAGAAAAGATTTTCTTGCATCTTCTTGGAAAGAGATTAAGGAGATGAATCCGGAACAGTCTTTGTTTGCCGTTTTAAATCAGACTTATAAACTGTGTCGAAAAAAAATACCGGAAGTGCAAGAGACACTGGAAGTATATTTGGAAAGTCCGCAAAAAGAGGCGTCTGTTGCTGGCAATAGACCTGCAGAACAGAAGGAGAGAAAACCAAGGATTAGCAATGAAGAGTTGATAAGCGAAATTAAGAATCAGGTACAAATCACAGAGTATGCAAGAGAGCATGGATTTACCTTGATTCGGAAAGGAAGGTATTATACCCTTGCACAACATGACAGTGTACGTATTGATACAACAAAAAACTATTACTGGGAGAAATTCCATACCGGGAAAATCGGGGGTCGGAAAAGGGGATTCTATTATAGGATTTGCGGCAGAATTTGTACATAATGGAGATCTGCACGAAGCATTAAAAGAATTGACGGAACGGATCTATATTCCCGAACACTACACACCGCAGCCGAAAGGACAGCTCAAAGAAAAACAATTGGTAAAACAAGAGTTAATCTTACCGGAGAGAGGAAAAAACATGAGAAGGGTGTACGCTTATCTGACAAAAAGCCGGTATATTGCACCGGAGATTGTACAGGATTTTGTAGACCGGAAAATGCTGTATCAGGATGTGAATGGGAATTGTGTATTTGTTGCCTATGATTCAGGAGGCAAACCCAATTTTGCTTCTCTTCGAGGCACTCTTTCGGATGTACGTTTTCTCGGAGATCTGGAGGGTGTGACTATAAAAAAAGGTTTTTGCATTAACAATCAGTCTGAAAAATTGATCGTAACAGAAAGCGTCATCGATGCGATGAGCGTAATGACTATTTTACAAGCGCAGGGAAAAGACTGGAAAGCATATGACTATCTGCCATTAGGAGGAACAGGAAAATACGAACCAATATTAAATCTTCTAAAAGAATATCCAAAACAAGAAGTTCATTTGGCGGAAGACCATGATTTGAGTGGAGTAGAAAGCATGCAGCATATACAAGAACTCCTAAAAAGGGAAGGGATGTCTGCAGAACAGATTCATTGTCATGTACCGGAAAACGCAAAGGATTGGAATGAAGCATTAATGAATTATGCCAAGAAATTCAAACCAGTGGAAGAACTTTCTTTTTTAGAGAAAGAAGGACTTCCGGAAATCCATTATTGCGCAATTCAGAGCACGAAACAAATAGAAGAGCAGGGATTCCGTGTGCGGAATGGAAAACATCAATATCGTCTTGTAGAACTGGATACAGAGGGAAACTTAATACCAGTTTCACTTACAAAGCAAAACACAATGTTTTTTGCCCCACAGGAAGTAGAAAAACGGATTCCTAATATGTACAAGAAACTTCCGTATGAGGAATTGCTGGAGCGCCAAGCTCTTGTGAGGTCAGGAGCGTTACGTTCGGAAGAACCTGCAGAAAAACAAAAACAGGTATCAGAAGAAATAAAGCAGGAAGTAGATAAAGTAAAGCAGGAGCAGGCTGAGCATGCGCCGGTGGAACAAGCTGAAAAAGCAACAGAACAACTCCTTGTAGAAGGATTTAGGGAAGATCAAAATACTCTAATGGTAAAAATTGAATATAGAGGAGAAAAACTGGAAGAAGCAGTGTGGAAAGAAAGAGATAAAGTTTACATTTGTACAGGAATGACATTTGATGATACATATGAAAAGCATTTGCTATCAAATGAACAGATAGAACAGATGAATTTGTTTCTGAAGGAAAATCATTATGAATTGGATGAAACACTTCCCATATTACAATTGAAACTGTGTGAAGAAAGTCAGGAACAAAAGGCAGTCCGGACGGAAATTATCTCAACCAGCTACAGCAACAGGAAATAAGTAAAAACCAGCAAGTAGCAGCAACAACTCCCATGATGGGAATGGAATTATAGAAAACAAAAAACGGAGCCCAAGCCAGCAAGCCTACTCCGTTTTTATAAATGTTCCATATAGATAAGTATCAGAAAAGGTATGACTGTGAAATCTGATACATCTATATTTAATATATTTATATCATAAAAAATACCAATTGTCAAAAGAAAGGAGAAGAAAATCATGCAAAGGATAAAATTAGACGTATTTCACAGCCTATTTGAGAAAGAGCTTACCGGGAATGAAATTGATTTTATTATAGCACTTACCCACCTGCAGAATGGGCGTGGGGAAGCCTTTGGGGTGCATTACAAAGAAATGTGCGAGAAAATGGATATTTCTGTGCAGGCATTCTATGACTGTAAAAAAAGCCTTGCACAAAAGGGTATCATCCAAGTGACAAAAGGACAGAAGGACTATGATATTGTTTTGTGTGGAAATGATTTTACTTCTTATACAGATCGAGATTATAAGACAGGAAACGTACCATATATCCGGACAAATCAAAAACTTTTTTATGATGTAAATTGGAAAAAATTAAAACCGGCTCAAAAACTGTTGGTTATGGATCTGCTTAATATCAATGAAGCAGGTAGATTTCGTACACACAGAATTAAGCGTGAAAATTTTATCAAAAAATATGCAAATACAGTAGCTGAAGATGGAAGTATGGAGAGAGGACTTCTTAATATCAACGCAAGAACACTTCAGACGTATCTGAAGATGCTGAAGCTGTACTTTTATGTTGGAATTAAGGATGGAATGTATCTGATCACATTGAGAAAACAATTTTCAGAGAAGGTAGTACAGTCGGAACATAAACAGACATACGAGTATTTGATGAAAGTTGCATGTAGAAGAAATAAAATCAAGCAACCGGATCAAAAGGAGTATAAAGACATCTTGCAATTGCTTTTGAATTATCGGAAACGTCTGTGGGAGAGCTTTATAAACCCGTTGGACATTTTCCCTAAAATGCTCCTGGTCATTAATGATAGGGTATTAAATCCAAAAAAATGGATACGGAGACTGAAAGCGTCTTTATTCCACAAGCTATTAAGAGAAGAGCTTGGAGTTGCATAAAGCAAAAGAACCTATACTTACTGGAGAAAAAGAACAGTTGAGTTTAGGTCTAGTTTGCGTAAAAGAAATGATACAGAAATGAAAATAAAAGAGAAAATAAAGAGAAAAATTTTGGAAAACAATGCAGCATCGGGAAGGAGGCTGTTTTTTTTGAGTCATTGTAGAAAAATTTTTCAAATATCACGGTAGATTTTTAGAGGAATTTCAAATTTCAGGAATCCGTTGAGAAGTTTTTTCAAGACACAAAGAAGAAAAGTGGGAAATATTTACAATTTTACTTCATGTGCAAGATAGGAAAAGCCTTGAAAACAGTAGGCTGCAGGGGGATTTTTAGACAGAGTAAATCTATATTTATTTATAATCTTAACTTATATAAAATCCATAATTGACATTACTTGCTCCGAAATAGTACAGGAGCTTTTCTAGCAAGTTGTGGGTACGAAAAGATATTGGCAAAAAGAAACGTATGTAAAAAAATAAAAAGGATATTCCACAAAAAAAGAAAAAATTATATGTGCAATTGATAGTGTTTTTGATGAATTTAGAATACGAATATATTATAATTATATTAAAGATAAAGCAAAGACGAAAAGAAAGCGGAGGTACGAAACATGAATAAAGTAATTTTGATAGGACGTTTAACAAGAGAGCCGGAAGTGAGATATTCACAAGGAGAGAATGCAAGTGCGGTTGCCAGATATACATTGGCAGTTGACCGTCGGTTTAAGAGAGAGGGAGATGCAACGGCGGATTTTATCAGTTGTGTATGCTTTGGTAAGCTGGCAGAATTTGCAGAGAAGTATTTACATCAGGGCGTAAAGATTGCTGTGACTGGACGTATCCAAACAGGAAGTTATACGAATAAAGACGGTGTGAAAGTTTACACAACAGATGTTGTTGTAGAAGAACAGGAATTTGCTGAGAGTAAAAAAGCCAGGGTTATGGCATGAGTGAAGAAGCTCCTGCAGGGGATGGATTTATGAATGTTCCGGATGGAGTTGATGAAGAACTTCCATTCTCATAAAATGGGCGACAGGTAACATACGATAGATGAAGCTGCATCCGGTCAAGATGGACGTGATGCAGCGATAAGAAAAGGAGAAGAGGATTATGGCAGAAAAAAATATAAAATTTATCAGTGAAAAACATAAGGCGTTTTATATGGAAAAATGACAAAATGCAAAATTTAAAGATGTATATCATCAAGCACTATACTATTGCCTTGGAGTAAATGCAGATACGCGATTTCATTTTGAAAATATTTTTGATGAGGAAATTCATTGCGTCAGATTGGAATGCCTGCAGGAGGGCTGGCAGACAAGTGGCAGCTTGAAAGTGGTACGTATGGCATTTAACTTGTTCTGTAATGGAACTCCTACAGTGAATCAAAAAAAGGATGCAAAGGGAAAGCTTGAGGAATGCAGTCGCTACAGTGTAGAGGAGCTTTTCGCTTGTGAATATGCACCATTCTTTTGGCAGGCAATCCAATTGCGATATCCGGAGTATGCTGTATATAACAATGCACATGCGGAATTGTTTGGCAGTGAGGACTAGAGTAAAGGTGCCGCAAGATGGGGGACAAATTTGTTCCCTCAATATAAAGCAAGAATAGTATACAAGAGATTTTTTCCATTCATATGATTATAATTTTGCTGGAGCGGAAAAGGAGAAATTTTAATGAGAAAATTATTTGGATTTTTTTGTAATATTATGAAATGTTTTTTGATGTCATGCGGAATAGTATTACTATTCTATTTTTTCAACGAAGAAGTCCCTGTTACAAAAGAACTGATTCAACGAAACGTCTTAGTAATCTGCTATTCTTTGATATCCTTGCTTTGCGTGTATCAAATAACAAAAAGAATGTTTTCGGATGATGATTATAACGTTATCACTGGAACGTCATTAGGGTATGCAAAACGAGTTATCAGAAGTGAAAACAAAAATGATACGCTTACTGAATATAATAGGAAAGTATCTTCCGTCCACGAAGCTGGACATGCAGTAATGGCATATTTAATGGAAATAGATAGTTTTCAAGTGATCCTATCTGATATACAGCCTAGAGTTGTAATGGTGCAAAAGTTACAGGATGCAAATGCAGTGAAGAAAGGAATTTTAATAAAGTATGCGGGAGCTATTGCAGAAGAAATACTGCTTGATAAAATGCATATAGGAAGTTTTATAGGTGAAGACAGTGATTTTCCTCAAGCCACAGAATGGATCAAAGCATATATTGTTATGACAGATTCAAGCATAAGTAAAACTTTGTAGATAGAGAGTTAGAAGAAAAAACGATATTACTATCAAAAAAATTTTGGAATGAATCAAAGAAGATTCTTTCAGAAAATAGAACAATGGTTGAAACTATATCTGAAAACTTGCAGAGGAAAGGAACCCTGACAAGCGAAGAAGTAAAAGAGATATTAGATGGAATTAAAAAGTAAACGACAGGATTTGAAGCTAGGGGACAAATTTGTCCCCTATGTAAAAGAAGGAGAATTATGGATAAGGTAATGTTAAGAGATGACTGCGGAAAACGTCAAAGTTGTAGATGTGGCAATATCTATTTTCAGCGTGTTGTTTGGACGTATTTATAGATACAGGTGCACAAAATGTGGGAAGTGGTATAAGGTTGTAAAGAAAGAGGGGAAAAAGATTGAGATTCATAATTAATAATGAGACGCTTTTTATTTTGTCTATAAACAGTCTCAATATTAATTGTGAAACGATAAGATAAGAAAGCTATGGATAAAATTTTATTTGAAATAAAGATAACAAATTCTTGTGAAGAGATAAAAAGACTGGAAATTTTGAACGATATATTAAAAAATGTGGGAGCGGATGCTTCTTTTGAAAAAGAACAGTCTGGAGAGAACTTCTTGAAAATTCGTTATGACAAAGAGACTATAAGAAAAATAAAAAGCAGAAAGGCTGGGGCAAAAGTCAATTAAGTTGAAACGGAAAATTTCAATTAAAGAGGTTGAAAAATGGATTGATGCAACGACTGCGAAAGAAGTAGCGGAAGAATTAGGTGTAAGTCGATCAACCTTATTCCGAAGAATAAAAGAAGCAAAAAAGCAGGGAGTGGATTATATCGAATAAAAATTCTTTTTTTGGGGAAAAGGGAAGTGCAATAGAATATAGAAAAGAGCATAGTGGAGCTGATAGTAGAATAAAAGCCAATGGAGAACTGTTCCAAAGGCTTTTATTTTGTAAACAAAAACAACCTTAAAAGGTTATTTATATAATACTATATTGGCATAATAAAAGCAAATAGTTTTCCCCAAAAAAAGAAAAAGTTTCGTTCTAATTATCTCTGAAAAGATGCACTTTAGGAATTAATATAATATAATTATATTGTAAACAAAACAATAAGAAAAGGAGAATGGAAAATGAATTACAAAGAATTTCAAAAAAGTGTATTGGAAGAGGTAAAAAGAAGAACAGGAGAGGATGTAAGATTATGCGAAACCACAAAAAATAATAGTGTTGTGCGAGTCGGAATTATTATGGGGGAAAAAGAGATTTTGCCAATAATATATTTGGAAGATTTTTTTTATAAGTATCAACAAAAAAATTTGCTCGATTGAAACAATCGCAAAGGAAATAATAAAAGTGTATAACGAGCACAGGGACGTTCCTTTCAGTGGCAAAAAGATTTTAGAGAAAGTGGGAAGAGAGGAAAATGTAATTTGTAAATTAATACATACGGACAGTAACGTGCAATTGTTGCAAAGAGTACCGCATAAGACTTTTTTAGACTTGTCTGTTATATATTATTTAGATGGCGGAGAGCTAAAAGATAAAAGTGAAAGAATGACAATTTTAATCACAAATGATATTTTGAAAATGATACCTTTAAGAGAGGAAAAATTATATGAGTTGGCATTAAAAAACATGGAAATCAAATTCGAATATAAGTTTTATAACATGATAGAGATATTTGAAGAGATGCCAATAGATGAAGAAGAAAAGAGAAGATTGATAAAATCGTGTGAAGAGGAAATTATGTATGTTCTTACAAACAAAGAAAAGTTTTGGGGGGGCTACAGCAATTTTGAGAATAGAAATTTTAGAAGAGATTGGCAAAAAATTAAAACAAAATTTTTTATATTATTCCAAGTAGCATTGATGAAGTGCTTATTGTTCCGTCTTATGCAGATATAGATAGAGAAATGATGGACATTATGATACAAGAAGTGAATGAAACACAAGTAAGCAAGGAAGAAAGGCTTTCAGACCATGCATATTATTATTCGATAGAAGAGGGAAAAATATTCTTGTAAAAGCATCTCTTATGTGTCAGGAGCTGTCTGCTGATAGCGGACAGTTCCAAAAAATAAATGGAAGTCTGTAAAGAGAATAGACTTTAAAGAAAAAAAAATGTTAAAGTATTGATAGGAAAATAAAGGAGGTGTCAAGTTGCGGATCGAGTATGAAAAAGAGGCTGCGAAGCACATTGGTAAAATGGATAGACCAACAAAACAGAGGTTGAAGATAGCAATTGAGAAACTTCCGGCGGGTGATGTAAAAAAGTTACAAGGAATTAAAGATGATTACCGATTACGAGTTGGAGATTTGCGAGTTATTTTTTCGGTAATAAATGATACAATATCATAAAGGATGTTTTACCAAGAGGGCAGGTATACAAGCGATTATAGGAGGCGTTGAGAATGAGTAAAGAAATGTTAAAAGGATTAATAGATTTAATTGATGAGAGTGACACAGAAACAATATTTAGAGTGTTGGTTCGGTTTGTTCCGGAAGATAAAGCATTGCCGGATGAAATAGAGGCAATTGAACGGGCAAATGAAAGCATTGCTCAGCACGGAACAGTATCACATGATTCTATAAATTGGGACTAAAAAGATAGGGACAATTTTGTCCCCTAAATAATTAGTAACAGAATAAAGAAAACTTGAAGGTGTACAGAGCTGAAAGGCTCTTTTTTTTGTTGCCATTTTGGCAACAAGTTTTCTTCAAAAAAGAAAAATTAAGTGTGTTAAATCCTAAAAACAAAGGAAATAAAAATACAAATATAGTATAATATAAATATAGAAAAAAAGCAAATAATAAAGCCGGAATCGCCAACACTAGCAATGAAACGAAACCGGCACCCCAAGAAAGGAGATATTTATATTATGACAAAATATTTTAAAAATGTAAAGAGTTTTGAAGAGTTAAAAAACAATAACAAAGAACTGCTAAAGAAACATCATCCGGACAACGGTGGAGATGTTGAGGCTATGAAAGAAATCAATGTACAATTTGATTCCCTTTTTCCTATTTGGAAA
>ENA-OQAN01000106-OQAN01000106.1-human-gut-metagenome-genome-assembly--contig:-NODE-106-length-42795-cov-3.528335_pt1 | contig 42795 bp, 52 predicted proteins | sample MGYA00242735_ERZ504527 | MGnify/ENA primary metagenome ERZ504527 (study PRJEB26092, sample SAMD00036230) | human gut metagenome | host: Homo sapiens | study: EMG produced TPA metagenomics assembly of... | reverse complement strand
CTCAAGATGAGATATCCCATTCTTAGTGAAGTAAACCCCCTTGAAGACGACGAGGTAGATAGGGCAGAGGTGGAAGTGTGGTAACACATGGAGCTGACTGTTACTAATCGGGTGAGGGCTTGACCAAAAAGCCGAGGAAGCGGGCAGGATGTAACAGAAATGGGGCGGAACAAGCTTGCTTGTGGAGAACCATTTCTGTTACAGACTGAACATTTGCGAAGCAAATGACATCGAACGACGGAGTCGTGAGATGACCACCGCTGGAGTATCGGTACGCAGGTTAGAATTGATTCAAAGAGTTTGATTAACGATCAACAAACATGTATGTAGTTTTTAAGGTACAAACCTTAATTAAATATTTAAGTAATCCTCCTTAGCTCAGTCGGTAGAGCATGCGGCTGTTAACCGCAGTGTCGTTGGTTCGAGTCCAACAGGGGGAGTTTTTTTTGTTTCCTGTAAATGTAAAGTTTATGGGATTTTTTTATGCTTGATCTGTGACAGGATAAGGATGTAAAAACGTGCAGATATAAATATAAATAAGATATATTTATATCTGCACGTTTATTTTTGTAACTACAAATAGAAATATTGACTGTTAGAGATAATCAATAAATTTATAAAGCTATGACAGAGAAATTCTGGCTTATCGAATGAAATTAGTCATGATCTTCTGCTCTGTCTCCGGAGCGTCGATACCGGCCTTTTTACCGGCTTCAATACATTTTAACAGCCATGCCATGTTATTGCCTAACGTACGCATGATCTGGAGGCCTTCAGCGTCTTTTCTGACGTCATCCGGGGTATTGCCGTGAACCATTGTCCAGTAGTTTCCGGACACGACAGGCATCTGATGATAGGTAAAGTATTTGATCAGAACATCCAGAGTAGCAGTAGTACCGGCACGTCTTGCGGAAGCAACAGCTGCGGCAGGCTTGTGGATCATATCCTTTCCGGCCTTGGAAGCGAATTTATCCATGAATCGATGATCTGTCCGGAAGGAGAAGCCCAGTAAACCGGAGAACCAACAATAAGGGCGTCAGCTCTTTCATAATGGCAGCTGCGTCAGCAACGTTTTCCTGAGAAGGATCCCCGGCCTGGAAGATTTCTGCCTCCACACCGTTCTTCTTTAAGGTTTCTGCGATCTCTGTAAGAGCTGTATAAGTGCAGCCTTCTTTGCGAGGACTGCCGTTGAGTAATAAAACTTTCATTATTGTCATCCTTTCATATGATTTTTTAAGTCATCATACTTTCAATTATATACAGAGAAAAAATAATGTCAATGTTTGAAAAAAACAGAAAAAATTTTCCCGGGTAGGGTTTGAGAAAGGAAATACAAACCCTTGGAAAGCCCATTTTATAAGGCTTTTCGGCTTGTTTTCCGGCTTTGTAAAAAAAATTGAAATTTTTTCAAAAAAAAGCTTGCAATTATAAAAAAGGTATGGTATTATTTAACTCGTCGCTGAGGGAAATACAAAACAGCGAAACATAAAAAAGAAATATGGCTCCATGGTCAAGCGGTTAAGACACCGCCCTTTCACGGCGGTAACAGGGGTTCAAATCCCCTTGGAGTCACTTAAAACTAAACTGGATATTCATTGACTCGATTCAACATTTGGTGTTTAATACGCCGATGTGGCTCAATTGGCAGAGCAGCTGATTTGTAATCAGCAGGTTATCGGTTCGAGTCCGATCATCGGCTTTTTGGACCTTTAGCTCAGTTGGTTAGAGCAACCGGCTCATAACCGGTCGGTCCTGGGTTCGAGTCCCCGAAGGTCCATTTTTTAAATTATTTTGGCCCAGTGGCTCAGTTGGTTAGAGCGTCGCCCTGTCACGGCGAAGGTCGAGAGTTCGAGTCTCTTCTGGGTCGTTAGCATTTGCTGACGAAGTAATTGCATAAGTAGTATGGAATCTTAGCTCAGCTGGGAGAGCATCTGCCTTACAAGCAGAGGGTCATAGGTTCGAGCCCTATAGGTTCCATATGCCGCAGTGGCGGAACTGGCAGACGCCCGGGACTTAAAATCCCGTGGGTAGTGATACCCGTACCGGTTCGATTCGGTCTGCGGCATGATTATGAGATGCGAGAAATGTTGATTTTTCAATGTTTCTCGCATTTTTCGTTATTAAATATTTTGATTACACTTGATTACACTTTTATTTTCCCCTGCTCATTGTTTGTCGTAATTTGAGCAGGGGATTTTTTATTATGGATTAGCCGGATTGCTGTCTGAAAGATCTGTGTCCAAAGTATTAATCATAATTGTGCTTGATTTTGGATCAACAGACTGCTGCCGAATATAATGTAACGTAGTGCGCGTTTCAGAATGTCCTAGCATGGTAGATAACTGATTGAGTGGAACGCCAGCTTCGTAAAGCATAGTTGTAATCGTAAATCTGATCTGATGACTGGAACGATAAGGAATATTCAATGGTTTGCATACTTTATTTTTAAGATGTTCGTTAAAAGAATCAGCATAAATGGGCTGTCCATCTTTCATAAAAAGAAAATATATTTGTTAATGTGAACAAGGGGTATATGTTGTAGTGCTCCTATTATTTATTTTTACCTAATTTATATATTATTCCTATTATTATAAATGATGCACCTATGTATATTCGTACCAGATCCGAAATAACATTCTCCGCTTTTTCATTTCCATTATATATATTTACAGCTATAAGAAAAATAATGGCTAATATACACCATAGTGCAAATATGCATCTACGAATCTTTTTTTTCTTCACTTCAATCTTCCTTCTTTCTTTCATGATTAATAATGCCTTGTTTTATTGTCAAATAATCAGAAGTTGAACTAATAATATATAAATTGTATTCACCATCCTCTTTGATAGTTAATGTGTAACTTCCGACTATATTTCTCATGCTCTCCCCTTCATACATAATTCCATCACGGATATAACCTATAACAAATGTCTGTTTTTGAACTGTTTCTGATTTATATTTTTCAAAAGAAAATGTTAAAGTATCGCCTTCTTTGCAATTCCATCCTTTGTAATTATTCACATAAAATACTGCCATGCTTCCATTAGTCATAATAATTTCAGGCGTCACTTCATTTTTTACTTCAAATTCAGAAATAGATGAAGGTAAAACAATATTTTCATTTGCAACACCTTTTATAATGTTACTGTTATCTATAGGGTTTTTATCTATTTGTTTTATACATCTTTCTCCACTATAAGTAACTTCCGGAACAGAATTATCATTTATTTCTTTTCCGATTAATGATCTATTTTCTCTTGTAACTATTTCAGCTCCAAACAACTGAGTGATCCATTGAACTATTTTTCCATGTGTAGTCGCATTAATAATACTGCCCGTTGTAAAAACAAATACAATAATCAGTATTGCAGCCACAATATGAGTCATCCATTTATTATTGAGACATTTGTCCCTATTTAACCGATAATTTCTACCTGTGTTTTTATGTTCCAAACATTGTGCTGCTTCCAAGATGTATTTATCATCTATCTCATTCATTGCATAAAAAATATTTGTCTTCATAAATATTTCCTTTCCGTTAATTGTTTTTTTAACTTTTTCCTTGTTCTAAATAAAATGGATTCCACTTTACTTATGCTCATATTAGTGCATTTTGCAATTTCTTTTACCGGCATGAAATACCAATATCTCAATATAAAAATCTGACGGTGAGATTTTGATAAAGATGTCATGAAAATATCAATTTGTTCTTTTAATTCATTCTCTCTCCAATCATCCATATACTCTTTTGCTAAATAATTACTTAGCTCCTCATACGGCACACACTTATCTATATCTCTTTTGGCAGCATGAATATATTCATATTTTTTTAATGCTTGATTCCTTGCAATCTTTAAAAGATAAGCTTTCAAATTATCCGGTATTATAGGCGGAATTGTCATCCAGGCTCCTAAATATGTATCATTTCTACATTCTTCAACATCTAAAGTATTCTTTATTAATTTACAGATTAAAAAAGTTACAATTTTTCCATACTTTTTATCTGTTTCTATCAATGCATTTTCAGATCTATAATTATATAGCTCAATGATTTTTCTGTCTTCCATTCATTTCCTCCTTTCACTATATAAGTACGGATTTCAGTTTGGATTCTTGCAAATACTTTAAAATTTTTTTTATTAAAGGAAAGGGGCTATCGGTTAATGAATATGTACCCTTCTAGGTAAACAAGTGAAATAATAAAAACTTGTCACTTAGGAGGGAGAAGTTCAATTAACCGACAGCCCCTTTAGTAAAATAGAATATGGGTGAATTTTCTGTCTGTCGATAGTACTCTGTATGTTTATAGGCAGAGTACTTGACCGTAAAAAAAGAATTACTTGTGCGGTTCAGTTCTCCTGTTTCGTCCTGTTGGGAAGCAATACTGTAGCTTGGGCTTTCCGCGGATATTACATAGTCCATGTCAGAAATATTCTATAATTAATGCTAAGAAAATTCGTCTATGTGTCCTTTGTGGAATGGAAAATCTATAGCTAATATATTGGTTAATGTGGACAAGGTGAATATGTTACGGTGCTGTCAAGTGAAAAATCTTTAGTGTAATTACACTTTGTACAAATTTTTCCTTTATATGTTTTTACAGTACACCCTCCATTTTTATTACGAGAATGATTTTTATGCTTACCGTTTACAAAGATATGAGAACAGCCAGCATAAGTTTGAATATCTCCTGGTTCAATAATTATAATATCCCCATTATCTGTAATAAAATAGTTCTCTGTATCTTTGAAATATATTTCGTCAGAAAGAATCATACTGCTTTCGTCTTCAAACGTAATACATTCTATTTCATTCCCATTATCAAAAACAGATACCTGAGCTCCTTCGGCAGGATCAAAAAAACCGGTCCATGGAACAGAACGTAAATCTGCAGTAGGAGGATTGTACGCAAACACTGGAATACAGGAAATACTTATCATAAAGATAATAATTGATACATTTAAAGCAATTTTAGGTTTAACAAAAATACCGATTCTTTTTACTCTTCTTTTAAGAAAAATACGGTTGTTTTTTGAAAACATTAATGTGATTCTGGATTTCACTTCTGAACGTTCCTTTGCGGCGGTCATAATTAACAGATATCCATAACATCTTTGTTCTTCTCTGGAAAGATATTTCATTACATTTTCATCACAAGCAAGTTCCTGTACCTCTATTACCTCGCGAAAGAAAAAGTATACAAAAGGGTTATAGCAATGTAGCATCAGTACCAGAAAAGCCAACTGCCGAAAAAGAAAATCGTGTGATTTTATGTGTTGCAACTCATGTCGAATGATTAAAGGTAAGTTATTTTTATCCGATAATGAGGTTAAAACAATAGATGGATGAAAAGTACCATATGTAAATGGAGAAGATGCTAAACTATTCTCATATACTGTAACTTTGTGCTGTAACTGCATTTCCTGTGATAACATTTCTACGATTTTTATGATTTCAGGATCTGACAACACATTTTGTGAAATTTTTCGGTGAAATCTGGAAAAATTGATTGCCTTATAAAAAATTATTATACTTAAGGAACAAATCCATAATCCTATAAATATTTTCTGTAAAGATCCCACGGAATTTAAATAAAATCCAGTAGATGTCTGAACGATTTTTCCGGTTAAAGAAATTACAACATTTCCATTTAAAGGCTTTGGAGTACTAAAATACCGATGATAAATAAAATACTTCAACAGTGGAAAAGGAACTAAACAAAGAAGCAGACAATATTTTAAACATCTATATCGAAACCTGGCTGAAATATAATTATCAAAAATGGTAGATAATGCTATATAAATAATAAAAGGAAAGGTTCCGGCGGCAGACATGGCAATTAATAATAAAATCAGGCTCTTCATAATCCACACCTCATTCTTGGCAGAGTATTAATCGCAAGTATTATTGTTAATAATATTTTTCAGTTCTTCAATATCTGACTCTGACAATTTTGTGTTGTACGTTAATGAAACCAGCAGATCTGAAATAGAACCATTGAAAGTATTATCTACAAAATCTGTAGCATATTTATGTGCTAATTCCTGTTCCGTAAGTTCAGGATAATAGGAACGTTTACACTTATAGCCCTTTCCTTCCGAATGAAGAATCCCTTTTTTCACAAGACGAGTTAAATAAGTGTGTAAAGTTGTTGAGCCCAACCATAATGTAATTCCGTGTTACAATATTTTTTCCACTTCAGAAAAAGAAACAGGAGCATTGGTGTTCCAAAAATATTTCATTAGATTATATTCCATTTTCGATAAACCATAGTATGTATCACTCATAAGATTCCTCCAATCAATTAATATTTTATTTTCATTATATTTCTATGATATCCACCATGTTCCATCTGGGTGTTGCTGTAAGGAACCAATCGTTTCTGATAATACATTTCCCTTAAAATCTCTTACAATCATTTTTTCATAATATTTATATTCTTCGGTTGCACAATTGTTATCATCGTCCCAGCCTTCTTCTACCCAGGCAGAGAGATACACTTTTCCGTCTACTATCATACGTACACTCTCATTAAGAGTTGTGGGAAATCTAAAACTTTCTGGATAGTAGCTGACAAACTCATCATCTTCACTTGTAATGTAAATATCCTCTCCGATAATACGCAGATTATAAAGGTCTACATCCGCTATATTAAATTGTATAATCAACTCTGGAATTTTATCTGGAAGATATCTGAAGAGAGTAATTTTCCCACTATTATAATCTCCTTGTAAAAACCAAAAAAAATTCTTTAAATAAACAGGTGGGCCATATAATACATTCCTCTGTTTTTGAAATGGTTCATAAATTTTACCATTATTGTAATCATAAAAAGAAATAATTGAACCTTGATACCCACCTTTTTTTTGACCATTCAATCATATCATAAAAGTCTGTTGTATCACTCATTGAATATCCGATACGAGATTGACCTGAAATTTCTTCGATATATTTTCCTGACACAACTTCAAAACGATTAAGTTTTATAACAATCACCTTCTTATAGCTAAATTTCGATTTACCCATTTATAGTATAGTATATAAATGTACATGAAATGTCAATAAATATATTACATGAATGTAGAATAATTTTATTGACATCATTGTAGAATAATGATATTCTATAACCAAACAGAAACAAGTATAAAAGTAGTACTATCAGTTTTTTTACAGCGAAAGGAATATTTTAACAAACTGCCAAATTTAGAAAGAGATGATTTTATGTTGAGACAACATAAAAAAATTACAGCAGTTGTAGGGTTGACTATAAGTGCCTTGATGATTTCATCTGCATGCTATGCTCAGGATGATCCGAATGATGGATATGTTATTCACTATGACTTTGAAACTCAGGAAACTACTTATTATGGTTACGACAAAGAAAATCATGAATTTTACGAAGTAGATGATTATGTTGAACCTGATCGTACAGCCAGTGATGGAACTGCTGATATTGCTGATGCTCCAGATGAGATGGAGGGAGTAAATTCGGGAAATATTTATGTGGATAATCAGTCAATAAAAGAAGACGTTGATAATCCATATACAATTCTTCTTTTCAGTGGAAGTATGCCAACTGTATACAAATATAACAAAGAACAACCAGACGATCCATGGACTGTTGTAAGTCAGGAAAAAGTAAACTTGTTAGAAGGTAAGGTAAATAAAGTATCAAAATCCTACTTGATTTACAGATCAAAATAATGATGATATTAAAGTAAAAATCAAGAAGGATGAGCGGTGGCATCCAGGTGATGAAATTAAAGTGTTCGGCTTAACGAAAACGAAAGATGGAAAGGTTAAGCTTGCAAAGCAGTATGGATATTATAAGGTTGAATAATATATTAGGAAAAGAACACACATTAATAGAGTAAAATATATGAAAAAGGTCTTGGAACTTTTACAGTTTCAGGGCTTTTTTCTTTTGGGTAAATTCTTGGCATATTGTTAAGCGTGAAAAGTAGTGGACTTTTTGGATTGTAACTGCCGAATTTGAGCGACTAATGGCTTGCTATTAGTCGTATTGGGTTACTACTTTTGACAGAGAAAACATTGAATTGGGAGACCGAACTCTGGAGAGAGGATACGGTCGGGAGGAAGCAGGGAAGGAGAGAGTGACTATATGCCTAAGACTGTGAGTGTGCATAATGGCAGCGCAGCAAATCGAGAGCATAACCGGTGTAATCCCAGAACAACCGGTCAGATGCCACATATACAGCAGGATCTTGTTCATCATAATGAGACATGGATAGATATTCCTGTCCGAGAAGCCTATAAGCAGATTTTCCAGACTGCAGTCGATGATTACAATCGTCGTCAGTCAAGACCAGAGAGGAAGATTAGAGATTATTACAATCAGATTAGGAAATCAGCTAAGAAACATACCGCCTATGAGCTGATTATCCAGATTGGAGATAAGAATGACACCGGCTTGTCGGCAGACAATGAGATTGCCTGTCTCCGAGAATATTATAATAATTGGCAGCAGCGTAATCCTAATCTTTTTCTGTGTGGGGCATATCTGCATCGGGATGAGTCTACAGTCCACCTGCATATGGACTATATCCCAGTGGCACATGGATATACCAGAGGGATGTGTATCCAAAACGGACTGGTACGGGCGTTGGGCGAACAGGGATTCTTCAAAGAAGGCAGACAGACTGCTCAAATTTTATGGGAGAAGCGCGAACGACAAGAACTGGAACGTATTGCCTGGGATCATGGCATTGATATCTATCATCCGGATGGTGAGAAGAGACATCACCTGGATACGGAGATATACAAGCTTACGCAGGAAATTTCGCGTCAGCATATAGAATTAGACCAAAATGCGAATGACCTTAAGACAGGAAAACAGGCCCTTGATGATGTCCAAAATGCATTATCTGCAGATAGACAGGAATATACCATGCTCCGGCAGCAGCTTAGTAATGCCAGAAGAGCGATAGATGTTTATGAAAAGTTGAAACAGGAGTATGGGAGTCTACAGGATTCTTACAGAGAACTGCAAAATCAACATAATCAACTTATACAGGCAACTACTATAATCAAGGGTACGAGTAGAGAAGAGGTACCTCATCGTCGTTCTATTGTGAGTGGTAATTATAGTGTTCCGGAAGATGAGTACAAGTTGTTGTTGTCTGACCATCAGATTGCTGATACATACCGTAGAGAATTGGCAAAATACCAGCAGCAGATAGAGAGGCTGGCAGAGAAAAATCAGAAATTAGCAGAAAGTCGTGATATATACCAGGATGAACATTTGTATTTGAGAGAAAAATTGTTAGAGGTTAATAGATATCTTAATATGGTTGGATTGTTAGATGATTATAATGATTATCATCAGGAGCAGGAACGACAGAGGAATGCAGACATAACGGAACAGATTAGTTATGATGTTTCAGATCGGGCGGAAAATTTTGCGGAATGGGAACCGGAACGTTAGGCATTGATTTTTCCGTGTCAGAACTGGGAATGTATATAACAGGATATAATAATTATGACACATGGGAGTGCATCGAGAGAAACTCACTTAGAGTAATGCGCTCTTGTACTCACTTCGAGGTGTCAATCCTTTCGTTTTATCTCCTGGTGTATTTTTCTTCCAGACACCAGGAGAGTTTTAAGATTTTTGCATTACGCGAAAAAATATGATGGTCCCGTGGATTAGCCCCCGGAAAATAAAATATAAGCCAAAAAAGTGAATTCGAATTCACTTTTTGGTAGGCGACTGTATATTTACATAATGTAGAAAGAGACGGCTTCATTAATTTTTAAATGCAGTCTCTTTTTTGGTGTTATGAGAGTTCGGAAAATAATTCATTTTTATATTTATAAAATGTGTTTCGCGAAATTGCGAGGATATCTATAATTTCTCGGTCACACATATTTCCGTCAAAGGCTTTGGACATTTTTTTGATAAGTGGTTTCATCGCTTTGGATTTTTTTGTGGTCAATCGGCTACCTTTGACCTGACCAATCTGTTTTTGCTTGGCAGGGGGAAGAAACGGATTATCACGTTGGACAATCTTAATTCCTTCTGAAATACGTTGGTGCAGATCTGTAACTTCCTTTTCGGATTGTTGAAATGCGATGCGTATTTTTTCGAGAGTTTCTTCGTCTTGAAATACGGTGATGGCATCTAATACAGATTGGATTAGATTATCTATAGATTTTTTACCAGTATGAGCTATCTCATATTTTCGATTTTGCATGCGTTTATAATATTCGGTGTTGATATGTGGCTCTTTTATAAACATTAAATCAACGCTTGATGAAGTAGCTGCATGTAATGGTGCAATGATACATTCGGTAGACGGTATTCAACCAAGGGATTTGTTATGGCGATTAAAGTGTACCAGAAGTATGATGACAGAGGGGCTCTTGAGCAAATATGTATATAAATATAATTCTGAAAAAAGCAGTTAGAGCAAATGTATCTGTAGAAAATGTATTGTAGATTGAAAGAAAGCTGTATCTTTGATGATGCAGCTTTTTAAAAAGAAAGTTGAGAAATGTGGAAATGATTAAAATCAGATTAATGGGGGAAAGAGAAGAGATAAAGATCATAATTGAAAACATTAGTCATATTAATGATGTTAGAATTTTGTCCCTGTCAGATTTCTATGCCAATAGAGGAGGGGCAAGTGATTATGGAAGAATCTATATGGAAGTGGAGAAAAAAGATGCTGTGTAATGTTATATGGAAAGGAAGGGTATAGGAATGAAAGGCAAAATGTTAAAAGAAGTACAATTTGTGGATGACGAACATGAAAAATTTTCTTGGATAATATTGTAAGATGCAGATATGAGGAGGTGTATCATCATGCCCTGATATATTGTCTGGGATTTAGCGAGACTACGCGAAGGAATATAGACAGTATTTATGATTTTGCAACAGGATGCATTAAAACAGAATGTCTTTGTGAAGACTGGCAGACGAGCGGGAGTATTAGAATTGTAAGATTAGCATTTTGTCTATATTGTGAAGGAACACCGAGTGTAAATGATATGGAGGATGTGGATTCTAAGTTGGCAGAATGTAGAGAATACACAGTAGGACAGATTTTCTGCTGCGAATATGCTAAATATTTTTTGGAAGCGATTAAATTAAGATATCCGGAATATTGCTTATGATTATTTGGTCGTGGATAAAATGTGAGTATTGTCACAAAGAGGTATAAAAGAGCTGCTTTTTTCGCTGAATTGAATATACTTATAAGCAGGAATAGAAATGTTCTCGATGTAAGAGCATCGTTAAAAGTTGGGTTGCAGATGGAGCAGGGTAACTTTCCATTTCATTAGATGTTTTATCTGGACATCGAGCCTGGCAGCTTGGATAAAGCTGTAGTCCACATGGGGGACTTAATGATTTCCACGTCGTTATGGGTATCTTAACTGGATGCCGAGGCTGACAACCAGCAGAAAACTCTTTATAAATGGATTTTCAGAGGAGTGTGGGTAGAAACCATGCTCCTTTTTATTAATTATGAAAGATGAAAGAGTAAAAAATATTAGAAATATTATTTAGTTCAAGATTAGCTTAATATAGTCTAAATAAATAGAGAGATAATATGATATATACGCACCGCATAGTTTTCTTTATACAAATTTTATAGAATATTTTTTGTGAGAATGCTATACTGTAAGTAGTAATAGGAAAGAAATATAATATGTAATGAAAGGGGTAATATATAATGGAAGTTGTTCGTAAAATTGTAGATGCAAAAAAATTGATGTCTGTGATTCCATTGCCAGAGACTATGCGTAACAGGCGAGTGGAAGTCATTGTATTACCTGCTGAGGAACAGAAAGTTTCTGAGAATTTAAAGAAGAGTGGCAATATAGAATCTTTAGTGGATTCATTAGTAGGAGTTATTCGGGACACGGGTATGACACTGGAGGATTATCGCGCTGAAAGGCTGGGAAAGTATGAGAATCTTGATTGATACAAATGTAATATTGGATGTGTTGTTGAAACGATCTCCATTTTACGAAACAGCGATAGAAGTTTTAAAGTTATCGGCAAGAGATGATATTCAGGAATTTGTTTCAGCTTCAGCAATTACAGATATTTACTACATTGCATATAAGAATTTAAGAGATAAGGCAGCAGTAAGAGAGCTTCTGAAAAAACTGCTTTTGATTGTGTCCGTGGCAGGTGTTTCGGAGGAAGAAATCCAAAAAGCACTGGAATTGGAATGGAACGATTTTGAGGATTCTGTACAGTATTCAGTAGCAGCACTAAATGAGATGGATGGAATAATTACTCGAAATGTAAAGGATTATTCATCAGCAGAAATGCAGGTATGGGAACCGGCTCAGTTTCTTGAAAAAACAAAGTGCTGATTTGCTTACACTTTTGATTACACTCAAAAGAAGGTGTGCTGAACCCTCCTGTTTTTCTAGGTTTGCAGACCTGAATTCCGGTTCGATTCCGGTCTGCGGCATGATTTTAAGTGAGAGAAAACGTTGTAAAATCAACGTTTCTCTTATTTTTTCTTATAGGTTTTGAACACACTTGAATCAAGTGAATTCCATGCTTCGATAAAAGGGCAACAATTATCTGAGAATCTGTGTTAGAATAAAGATAATAAGAGATAAACAGAAAGAGAGAAACGAAGTAATGTCACAAAAACAAAACACGTTAACAAGAACAGGAATCGTAGCACTTCTTGCCTGTGTATGCTGCATTTTATGGGGAAGTGCAATTCCGGTGATCAAGACGGGATATAGCTTGATGAATGTAGATTCCGCAGACACTGCCAGTCAGATCGTATTTGCCGGAATTAGATTTACATTGGCAGGAATTCTGGTTCTGATTTTTGCATCTGTTCGTGAGAAAAAGATTATGATCCCGGACAGGGAAATCCTGAAATATGCTGTGCCGGTATGTCTGGCTCAGACAGTAGGACAGTATTTTTTCTTTTATATAGGCGTTGCGCATACGTCCGGAGTTAAAGGTGCTATCATTACCGGGCTTGGAAATTTTATCGCAATTTTATTGTCCTGTCTGGTTTTTCGAAAAGAACGTATGACGGGGAGAAAAATTGCAGGCTGTGTACTGGGATTTGCAGGAGTTGTAGTAATTAATCTTATGGGAAATTCTCTTGATATGGGATTTAAGCTGACAGGAGAAGGATTCATTCTGATTGCACAGCTTTCCTATGGAATCTCTACGGTATTGATCAATCTTTTTTCCAGAAAAGTCTCTCCGGTGGTATTGAGCGGAACCCAGTTTACGATGGGAGGGATTGTCCTGACATTGATTGGTATCGGAATGGGAGGTCATTTGGGAAATGTTACAGTGGGAGGTGTGGCTATCATCTTTTATCTGGCAATGGTTTCTGCGGTGGCTTATACACTCTGGTCGGTTCTGCTTGCATGGAACGATGTCTCGAAAGTTGCTATTTTTGGATTTGTCAATCCGTTGTGCAGTGTGATATTGTCCGCATTGATACTTGGAGAGGTAAAGCAGGCATTCAATATCGGAAGTCTGGTGGCTCTGATCCTGGTTTGTGCCGGAATTTATATTGTCAATGCGAAGGTAAAAGACTCGAAAAGGGAAATATAAACCATGTAAGCAAAAAGGGTTGTTTTGAAGATGTAATTCAGCGATATCCCATAAACAAGTATAAAAATGAAGCAGACAAAACATCTGCTTCATTTTTTTATACTTGTATTCTGTCTGCAACTTCGTTTCCCAGAACGATTTTTCGATCAGCGGAAGAAATGATCAGAGAGTCGTGGAATTTCTGAAGGACGCGGATCGTACTGCCTTCATGAATGTCCATATCGTTCATAGCTTTCATAACTTCTGGCAGTCCGAACATCCATTTGATCGTATAAGTGCTTCCCTGACTGGATTTTGATAATGAATGCATAAAAACAACCTCCTTGCATAGAAATAAGGCGGGTAATTAAAATTTACCTGGTGTCAGGTATTTGTCATACCTGAAATTGACAGAGACACATGGAAACGGATTACCATAGAATTACTAAAAGTTAATATCAGATAATTTGTTTCTTAAGTTTTAATAATTGTATAACTGTAAGTGCCAGTTCGTCAATTATAACATTATTCTATGCAATATCTGAATAATCCTTCATTTATTCAGATATTTCAGGGTGACTGAGGCTTTTTTATTTGTGCAATCAGATTCGCAGACAAGTAAATGATATAGTTATTTCGATAGATCAGGTAAGTCCCTGGATTCAATTCCGGATATCCGATTACTCGAAAGTTATTCTACGAATTTCAGATTTTCCAGAGCATAGCGGAGTGCCATGCACATCAGTTCATTTCTCGAACGTCCGCTTTTTGCAGATAATTTATCATATTCTTCCTGAAGTTCACGTTCAAGTCGGATGGTCATAGTAATAGATTTATCCTCTTTTTTATCAGTATATTTTGGCCGGACAATAAAATCTTTTGTCATGATTATACCTCCTATAATATAAAGTATAATTACAAGGCATTGACATTGATATATCACAAAACTATAATACATATATGTAACACGATACAAAAGAAAAAGCATTGCCATAGGTTTATATGCTACAAAAGAGGGGAATATTATAATTAGTGTAGTAGTAGATTTCCGGAATAATTTTACGTTTAAATTTCTTATTTCCGCATTACCATTGGTTGTTATAGCTACCACTACGTCTTGAAATAAAAATTTATCCGGAAAGATTATTTCAAGAATCAACTTGTTAGTACACTGATGATTAGCTGAGATTAATTTTTAGAGAGTTAGAAGAATAATGAAAAGTATAATTCAGAAATTGTACAATCTGTGCATGGAAGAAAATGACAGGACAGACATTGAGAGGCTGAGAACACAGGGCGATGATCTGTGTAAAAAGAAAAGAGAGGATGCCTATCAGTCATACCAGAAACTACGCTCCAGGCTGACAGGAGAACTGGCAGAGGAACTGGACATACTGATGGATAAACATCTGGAAATATTTCCACAGGAATTGGAAAACAGTTTTGAGGCAGGATTTAAAACAGGAGCAAAATTGATGTGTGAAATTTTTTCAGAAGAAGCAGAGACAATAAAGAGATACGGTTCGTTCCGTGACCAATGACAAGAAAGACAAAAGCTTATAGATTTGCAGACAGATGCCCGTGGAGAGATCCGCGGGCATTTGTCTGAGGAATAACATCAGTTACGAGTCAAAATTCATTAAAAATCGCCTTTGATGATAGGATTTTGACTTGTATGTCTCGGGATAGTAGACTGCTGAATAGTTACAGCTATTCAATAAACTGTGATTGCATTTTCGTTACTTTAGACAGTCACGTGAGGTTCATTCTTATCAGCAGTTGCAAGAGTATTAAATGGAATCTCATTTAAAAGCCGCTCAATCGTATGCATATGCTCATTCATAATTTTTTCTGCAAGAGGTGCATCTTTGTCAGTTATTGCATGAACAAGTCGTGTGTGCTGAGAATCAATTTCAGGTGCATCGTTGTTCTTTTTCATAAAATAAGAACGTATTCCGGTAATCATGTTTTCTGTAAGCTGGGCAGAAGCATTCAACACGCTCAGGATTAATGGATTTGCAGAAATCTGTGCAATTTTCATATGCAGATCACGATCCAGATCACCGCGGACTTTTTCATCCTGGGTGCTGTCCAGTTTGGCAATAATAAGCTGGAGTTCAGCTGCATCTAATGGTGTACAGTTTTGGGCTGCGAGAAATGCAGCTTTACTTTCCAGTGCACCTCGAAGCTGCAGGGCATCCTGAATTTTACTGTTATACATCTGAAACAGGATAGATAATGGCTCAGTAAGACAGTTGCGGAGATCTGCTGCAATATAATTAGCGCCGCCATGTACGCTGACGGTAATCCCCAGCAGGGAAAGTGCTTTCAGAACTTCACGTAAAGCAGGTCTGGAAATCCCGAATTCTTCAGCCAGAATACGTTCCGCCGGAAGAGCATCTCCCGGTTTCAGTTCTCCGGTCTGGATTTTCTCGATGATTTGTTTGAGAACATCATTGAATGTGCTGGTTTTATCTATTTTTCTAAACATCTATTTTCCTCTTTCTTTATCCTTTTGTCATATAGTGGAATGCACGTATATCCATTATTATAACTTATTAAAACACAGATGCAACTGTTTCTTTCTGTCAAGCCGGTGAGAACAGTGTTTTCGACTTTTTTATTGTCCCTTATGGTTATGAAGAGAAGTAAATAAGGAAAAACGATGTATACATGACGATGAAAGAACTGACATAAACAAAGTGAAAATGAATTTAAACAAGATGATATCAAAAAAATAATGTAATAATACACAAAAAAATATCAGAAAATTCGTGAAAAGCAACTGTTTTTTTATTTTTTTGTTGCAAGCATTGACAAAATAAGATGTATACCTTAATGTATACAACATAATACAAAGCAAACGAAAAGAAGTTTAGGAGGGCTTGAATATGATTATGAAATTTTTACAAAAAGTTCCTGCGGGACTGATGCTGGTTCCATTGCTTATCGGTGCGGTCATACATACATTGTTTCCGCAGGCATTGGAAATCGGTGGATTGACGACTGCTGCATTTTCTAATGCAGGGGCTGCCACATGTATGGGACTTCAGTTGTTCTGTCTGGGTACTACATTACAATTGAAGGATATGCCGGCAGTTCTGAAAAGAGGAGGTACATTATTATTATCCAAGTTTCTGATTGGCGCAATTCTTGGAATCGTTGTGGGAAAAGTATTTGGACAGGCTGGATTCTGGGGACTTACGGCATTATCAATTGTTGCCGGAGTTACGAACAGTAATGGTTCTTTATATTTATCTCTTGTAAAGACATATGGAGATGAAGCAGATGCTGCGACAGTAGCTTTGCTGGCATTGAATGATGGTCCGTTTTTTACTCTGCTGGCATTGGGAGCTTCCGGAATGGCAAGCATTCCTATGATGTCTCTTGTAGCAGTGATCGTACCGATGGTCTTAGGGATGATCATTGGAAATGTAGACAAATCAATGATGGAGTTTTTTGCACCTATGGCAGATATACTGATACCATTTGTCGGATTGACACTTGGAGCAGGTATTAACCTGAAAGACGTGGTTAAAGGAGGACCACAGGGAATCCTGTTAGGTCTGATCACAGTATTTGTCGGTGGATTTTTCACATTGCTTTTCGACAGACTTATATGCAAACAGCCGGGATATGCAGCATTTGCAGTTGCGTCTACGGCGGGAAATTCCGTTGCGGTACCGGCAGCGGTTGTGTTAATCGATAAGACGTGGGCTCCATATCAGGCGGTTGCGACAACACAGTTGGCAGCATCTGTTGTGGTCACAGCTATACTGGTACCGATTGTGACAAGTATCTGGGCAAAGAAATATGGATGTCCGCAATTATCTTCAAAATAAAAGGATATAAAAAGTGCAGGAAAGCGGTAAAGTCCGAGTCTGCACTTTTTAACATATTGAATTTATTATATAGTCATAGAATCTGCATGAAAAGCAGCCTCAAAAGAAGCTTCTTTCGAGTGGTAGAGATGTTCTTCCATTGCTTTTGAAGCGAGTGTCCAATCCTGTTTCAGGCAGTATTCTACAATTTTCAGATGTTCTTGCTGCGAAGCTAACAGACGGTTGCGGCTCTTTCTTCCGGATAGATACGAAGCCGTGTATTCTGCTGGGCTATCCTCTCATATGTGCTGATCAGATAATCATTACCTGTTGCATCGATAAACATTTGGTGGAATTGTTTGTCTGTTTCATAATATTCGTTCAGGTCAGAAACATTCGTGGTGTCTCGTTGAAAGATTCGAAAATAATTTTGATAGATTTCATCGGAGATTTTATTTCCGTAGTGCAGGATTGAAAAAGGCTCGATCAGAGTACGTGCCTCGTGAACCATATTGATCTCGCGTATGGTTAACGGAGCGACCATAATTCCTTTTTTGGGAAGGATTGTTACTAATCCTTCCTGTTCCAGACGGCCCAGAGCATCTCTGATAGGAGTCCGGCTTGCCTGGACATCTTCTTTGAGCATTTCTTCGTTGAGCAGAGCGCTAGGAGCATATTCGCAATTGATGATCTTGTCCTTGATAATATTATAAGCGTGTTGTTTTAACGTTTCTTTTTTCATAATCAGTCTACTTTCTTTTTTATTATTGAGAATATTATTGTATTCAATATTGTATATTATATCCTATAATTTTATGTTAGTCTATCAAAAAATTCAGGGTTTGGAAAATTAAGAGAGAAAAAATCTATTGTTATTATCAATAAAAGTATAAAAGAAGATTTGAGCAAAATAGACAAAAAAACAAGAAAGAATAAATATACCTTGACAAAGAATATCGTGAATGCTATGTTGTATACAACAAAGAATACATCAGAAAATACAACAAAATGGAGGAAGAGAAAATGAAAACAATTTTAATTGAAGAACCAGGAAAAGTCGTAATTGAAGAACATGAAAACCGGTCCGCAAACCAGGAGAGGTACTTTTGAAAATTTTATATGGAGGAATTTGCGGAAGTGACCTTGGTACATACAGAGGAACTTTTGCATATGCATCATACCCAAGAGTTCCGGGACATGAGTTTTCGGGAGAGATTGTTGAGATTGATGAAAATGACAGAGGATTAAAGCCAGGCATGATCGTTACCGTTAACCCATACTTTAATGATGGTACCTGTTATTCCTGCCAGAGAGGACTTCTGAATTGCTGTGAACACAACGAGACAATGGGTGCACAGAGAGATGGCGCATTTTCAGAGTATGTCAGCGTTCCGATCGAACGTGTATATGATGGAAAAGGGCTGCCGGCAAAAACACTTGCATTAATCGAACCATTCTGTATTAGCTGGCATGGTGTATCGAGAGCAAACGTAAAAGAAGGAGATAAAGTTCTGGTCGTAGGTGCCGGCACGATTGGTGTACTTGCAGCAAATGCAGCAAAAGCAAGAGGAGCCGAGGTTTATATAGCAGACATAGCAAAAGAAAAACTGGATTATGCGGTAGATACATTTCAGTTAAAAGGTTCAATTCTGAATACTTCAAAAGAAAAATTGGAAGAAGAAGTGCAGAGAATTACGAATGGGAATGGATTCGACGTGACAATTGAAGCGGTTGGACTTCCGTCTACATTCCAGAATTGTATCGATTGCGCAGCATATGGAGGAAGAGTGGTTCTGATCGGTGTAGGTAAGAAGAATCTGGACTTTAACTTCACGATTATCCAGAAAAAAGAATTGAATATCTTTGGATCAAGAAATGCTTTAAAGAAAGATTTCCTGGAACTGATCGATCTGGTAAAAGCAGGAAAAGTCGATTTGGAGAAGATTGTGACAAATACTTATAAACTGGACGAAGCAGACAAGGCATTTAAGGAATTTTCAGAAAATGCGGGATCCATGTTAAAGGTTGTGATCGATTTTACAAAATAAAAAGGTAAGGGGGACGAAAGAATGCCCGGAAAGAAAGAATATATAAGAATAAATCCGGCGGATTCCGTTGCAGTTGCATTGCAGCCACTTGCGAAAGGAACCGATATTATCCTGGATGATGTCCAGTTTGCACTTCTGGAAGACATTCCACAGGGACATAAATTTGCATTGCATACGATAGAAGAAGGAGAGCCCGTTATAAAATACGGGAATCCGATTGGCCATGCAAAAGTGAATATTCCGCAAGGAAGCTGGGTTCATGTACATAATATGAAAACGGGGCTTGGAGACCTGATTGCCTACACCTATCATCCGGAAAAAAAGGATATAAAAAAAGAAAACCGGATGAATTCATGGGATTCCGAAGAGTGGACGGAAGTGTAGGGGTGAGAAACGAGATATGGGTCATCCCGACAGTAGGATGTGTTAACAGTGTTGCGGAAAAAATAGCAGAATTATCCCGAAAATATTGTCAAGGCAGTGTTGACACAGTAGTTGCATTTCCACATCCATACGGGTGTTCACAGATGGGAGAAGACCAGGAAAATTCAAGAAAAATCCTGGCTGATCTGATCAATCATCCAAATGCAGGAGGGGTATTGGTTCTGGGACTTGGATGTGAAAACAGCGGTATAGATATTCTGAAGCAGTATATTGGTGATTACGATGGAGAACGCATAAAGTTCTTAAATGCACAGGACTGTGACGATGAACTGGAAGAAGGCGTTCGTGCTGTGAGAGAATTATCGGCGTATGCAGGAACATTTAAGAGAGAACCAATCCCATGCAGCGAACTGATCATCGGTATGAAGTGCGGGGGATCAGATGGGTTATCAGGCATTACTGCAAATCCTACGGTTGGAGGTTTCTCTGACCTGCTGATATCCAGAGGAGGGACAACGATTCTTACAGAGGTTCCGGAGATGTTTGGAGCGGAGACGTTGCTTATGAACCGGTGTGAGAATGAACAGTTGTTTGACCAGACGGTGCATCTGATCAATGATTTTAAGAATTATTTTACCTCGCATAATCAGACGATATATGAAAATCCGTCACCGGGAAATAAAAAGGGAGGCATCTCAACGCTGGAAGACAAGTCACTGGGATGCGTGCAGAAATCGGGAACTGCACCGGTAAAAGGTGTCCTTGCTTATGGTGAACGTGTGAAAAATAAAGGTTTGAATCTTTTAAGTGCACCAGGGAATGACCTGGTTGCCTCAACTGCATGTGCTGCGTCGGGGGCACATATTGTTCTGTTTACTACAGGACGTGGAACACCATTTGCGTCTCCTGTACCGACAGTTAAGATATCATCAAACGATCGGCTGTATAACAAGAAGAATAACTGGATTGATTTTAACTGTGGGGAACTGGTAAAGGAAAAAAGTGTAGAGGAATTATCACAAAAGCTTTATGAATATGTTCTGAAGGTTGCAAGCGGGGAAAAAGTTAAAGCCGAGGAAGCAGGATTCCATGATATGGCAATCTTCAAACAGGGAGTAACGCTTTAAATTACCATGCATTCGGAAGAAGCTGCCAGTGGCAGGTTCTGGAGATTACGGAAGGAAAGGAACGTATATTTATAATGAAGAAATTAAACTATGAAGTATTAAAAGAAAGCGGTTATAAAGGTTATGTGTTAAAAGATGCACCGGAAAAAGTGCTTCAGTTTGGAGAAGGCAATTTTATGCGTGCATTTGTAGATTATTTTATCGATATGATGAATGAAAAAGCAGGATTTAACGGAAAAGTTGTTCTGGTTCAACCAATTCGGAATGTAGAAGGGGGATTCCGGCTGAATGACAGAATTAACGAGCAGGAAGGACTTTACACATTATTTCTGCGTGGATTTCAGGATGGAAAGAAAGTGAATGACAAGAGAGTCATCTCCAGTGTAAGCAGATGTCTGAATGCTTATGAAGACTACGAAGAAGTCATGAAATGCGCAGAAAATCCAGAACTTAGATTTATCCTGTGTAATACAACAGAAGCGGGAATCCGTTATGACGCAGAATGTAAATTTGAAGACAAACCAGGAGAATCCTATCCGGCAAAACTGACACAGTTTATGTATCACAGATTTGAAACATTTGGAAAAGAAGAAGGAAAAGGTTTCATTATACTTCTTGCGAACTTATTGATGATAATGGAAAAGAACTGGAAAAATGTGTGCTGAAATATGCAAAACAGTGGAATCTTGGAGAAGAATTTATTACATGGATTCAGAAGGAAAATGTATTTTGTTCTACACTTGTTGACAGAATTGTTACAGGATATCCAAGAAATGAAGCTTCGGCCATCTGCGAAGAACTCGGATATGAGGATAATGTTCTGGATACAGGAGAAATCTTTGGATTCTGGGTAATTGAAGGCCCGCAGTCAATCAAAAAAGAATTTCCGATTGAAGAAGCAGGTCTCCCAATCCTTATCACAGATAATCATAAACCTTACAAACAGCGGAAGGTACGTATCTTGAATGGTGCACATACATCCTTTGTGCTGGGGGCATATCTTGCTGGTAAAGATATTGTAAGAGATTGTATGAATGATGAAGTTATCTGTAGATTTATGAACAAGACAATCTACGATGAAATTATTCCGACCCTGGACCTGCCGAAAGAGGAGCTTATTGACTTTGCGTCAGCAGTGACGGAACGTTTTAAAAATCCATTCATTGATCATGCATTGTTGGCAATTTCCCTGAATTCAACATCAAAATGGAAAGCAAGGGTTATGCCGTCTCTGAAGGAATATGTAAAGCGAAAAGGTACACTTCCAAAATGCATTACGGCTTCCTTTGCATTCTACATTGCATTCTTCAGCGGACATACGCTGACAGAAGAGGGTCTTATCGCAGAGAGAGAAGGAAATACATACACTGTAAAGGATGACAGAGAAGTACTTCAATTCTATTACGAACACAGAGAAGACTCAACAGAGAAGATGGTACACGCAGTATGCAAGAATACAGAATTCTGGGGAGAAGATCTTACAGAAATTGAAGGATTTGAATCAGCAGTTTGCGGATATCTGGATCAGATTCGGAAAGAAGGAAGCTATTCCGTTATGAAATCTCTTATTTCGCTTGACTAAGGAGCTATGAAATGAATAAAATACTGAAAAAATTAGAGCAATTTGGAATTGTGCCGGTGGTTGTGCTTGAGGATGACAAAGATGCTGCTTTGCTGGCGAAAGCTCTGTGCGATGGTGGACTGGCATGTGCGGAGGTGACGTTCCGCACAGCTGCCGCCGAAGATCTATTCGTATCATGTCGGAAAAGTTTCCGGAGATGGTCGTAGGAGCTGGAACTGTTCTGACAGTAGAACAGGTTGACCGTGCGGTGAAGGCTGGAGCGCAATTTATTGTAAGTCCGGGATTCAATCCTGTTGTTGTGAAATATTGTATCGATCATGAGATTCCGATCACTCCGGGTGTCGTCACACCAAGTGAAATGGAACAGGCAATTGCGATGGGACTTGAAGTTGTCAAGTTCTTCCCGGCAGAACCATCTGGAGGACTTGATATGATAAAAGCAGTAGCAGCGCCATATACGACATTGAGGTTTATGCCAACTGGCGGAATCAATCCTGAAAATATTGTACCGTATCTTCAATATGACAAAATACTTGCATGTGGAGGAAGCTGGATGGTAAAAGGAAATCTTGTGGCAAGGGGTGATTTTGATCAGATTACAGAACTGACCAAAGAAGCAGTTTCGCTGGTTTATTCTGCCAGGGAGGTGAAGTAATGGCTAAGGTTGTTACAATGGGCGAGATAATGCTCAGATTATCACCTCCAGGCTATCAGCGTTTTGCGCAGGCTTCGGAGTTTGAAATAAATTATGGTGGTGCCGAGGCCAATGTGCTGTCTCTCTAGCCCAATTAGGTCATGATGTGACATATATCTCCAAAATTCCTTCTAACGCAATTGGAGAGGCAAGCCATTGACAACTTTAAAAAAAACAGGTGTAGATTGCCGGTATATTGCACGGGGCGGGAAAAGGCTTGGGGTTTACTTCCTGGAAAACGGGGCATCTGTACGTCCTTCTAATGTTGTCTATGACAGAGCTGATTCGTCTATTACTCAGGCATCAGCAGAAGAATTTGACTTTGATCAGATCTTCGATGGTGTAGATCTCTTTCATGTATCCGGAATTACGCCGGTGCTAAGTGAAGAGACAGCAAGACTTACCAGGATTGCTTTGCAAAAGGCGAAGGAACACGGTGTGACAACATCGTTTGACTTAAACTACCGCACAAAATTATGGACAGAAGATATAACTGGAAAGCAGAAACTACTTTCAGATTTGATGTCATATGTGGACATCTGCTTCGGAAATACAAGAGATGCTGCAAAGTGCCTGGGATATGCAGAAAAAGATACGGATTTTATTGATGGAGACTACAGTATTTGTGTAGATGAAAAGCATATGGAAAATGTAAGAAAGAGATATGGCTTTATTTACCTTATCACAACACTTAGAAAAAGCATCAGTGCTTCGGATAATGGTTGGTCAGGCGCTGTATGCAGTAGCTCTGGACTTTATCAGGGAAGTGAATATAATCTGCATATTATAGACCGTGTCGGTGGGGGAGATTCTTTTGCGGCAGGATTCCTGCACGGAATTTTAAGACATATGGGACCGGAACGGGCGCTGGAATTTGCCCTTGCAGCGGCCGCCATCAAACATACAATACCGGGAGATCTCAATTATATTTCAGAAGAAGAAGTATTGACACTCATGAACAGTGACGGAAGCGGAAGAGTAAACCGATAGGGGCGGTGTTTTTGTTTTTTATTGTGTGTGTCCGGGAAAGCTGAACCACAGCTGCCAGGACCACATTGGATTTTGACATAAACTTACAAAAAGTTATAACTTGTTTATAAATTTTATAATTTTATTAGAAATTAGACAAATTTCTCTCACATTTATACGTTATGATATTTACATCTTAAGGAGATGACAGACCTTAAGAAAAAATCTTTCCTTTCCCTAAAAAGTGTAAAATGAACAGTAGATCACCGCTCAACCGACAAGATCGCCGGAGGGGCGGTGATTTTATTTTATAAGAACCCTGTGCTGAGTTCTTATGAACGTCTGTAACGGTTGAAGCAGGCGTAGATTTCCTGAGAACGTGGGACGGCATAGCCACAGGAAATTTTATGATTGTCTGCGAAGAAAGCCAAACCGTTTTGAGTCAGATTTTTTTGCAGGAATTCTACGATTTCAGGAAGTGTTCTTTTCCATCAATCAGGTGTTCTACCGCATATTTCAGAAGGAGACTTAAAGCGGCAGTTTGTTCTGTATCGATCAGCTGCTCGATATAGCGAAGATCGATTTCCTGCCGGCCAAGAGAGAATCCGTCTGTTTTGGAGACTTTGGTTTTTAAACGTTCAGGTCTGTCATTATTGTGCTGGTGTCTGTTACGCTGTGAAGAACCAGAAGATTGCACTGCTTTCGTCATTATACGGTGACTTTCTGGAATGCGAAATTCCGGGACCGGAACATTCGCCAGAGGATATTGGCCGCATAATGATTTGACAGAAGCGGTAATGTCCTTGGGTATATAATTGTCCATCTGAATGACTGTGTCTGCAATATGAAAGAATGCTCCGGAACTTCCAGCTACCAGTATGGTAGAAATACCTGCTTTTTCATAAAGGTCACGTGCACGCTCAAGGAAAGGCGTGATTGGCTCTTTATCCCGTTGAATGACTTGCTGCATAAAGGCGTCCCGTACCATAAAATTAGTGGCAGAAGTATCTTCATCAAGAAGGAAGAGCTGGCTTTTTGCTTCCATACTTTCTACGATTCCGGCCGCCTGGGAAGTACTTCCGCTGGCGTCCAGTGTGGAAAAACAATGGGTATCTTTTTTATTTGGAAGGTCATTGATGAAGAGAGAAATATCGACATCTTTGATAAAACGGCCTTCCTCAGAACGAAGCTTAACAGCTGTGTTATCTGTGATTACATATTCGCGTCCATCTCCTGGGATATGATTATATACGCCAAGTTCAAGCGCATTCAGAAGAGTAGATTTGCCATGATAACCACCGCCTACGATCAAAGTGATTCCCTTTGGAATTCCCATTCCTGTGATTGTTCCTTGGTGTGGAAGCTCCATGGAAATACGAAGACTTTCAGGAGAATTGAAAGGGATGGAATCCTTCATAGGGCGGGAAGAAATGCCGCTTTCTCTGGGAAGAATAGCACCATCAGCTACAAATGCGCAGAGATTTCTGCAGGACAGTTCATGACGGATGAATTCCTGATCTTCGGCAAGCTGCATATAATTTAACAGGTTCTGTGCATCAAGACTGCAATAGAAGAAAGATTTGCGAACACATACAGGCAGGAAATCAAAAAGAATTTTTTCCAGTTCTGTGGCGTTAATAGTACGTCCATTGGCAGGAAAGCCTACAAAGAAACGGACGGTTATGCCTTTTTCATTGATTTCACACGCTGTTCGGGAAAGAATTTCCTGATCGCAGTGGCTTACTGTGATAAGACCGCTTTTACCGGAGCCTTTTGCACGGAAACTAAAGTGGCTGACCTGTTTTTCAAACTGGCGGGTGAGGTAGTCACAAAGAGTTGTTCTGGAGAGAAAATTTTTATAATATTCTTTCGGAAAGCGGGCATCTGTGTGGGAAATCTGGACGCTTACGTGAGAAGGGGATGCAAAAGGATCACCCTGTACATGGTCGATGGAAAGAAGATAATTTCCGAAATGATAGACACCTTTCAGAGCTTTGTAGGCTGGATAACTTTTTCTGTTTATGGAATGAAGCTGCTGACGCAGCTCTTCTGAATTATTCATGTGGAAACCTCCTGAATTAATTGATAGATTGTTATTTTTTACACGCTGTTATTCTGCGGAGTGTTTTGACATGTATATGCCAAAATTCCAAGACATACAAGCCTCAATTCCATTGTTGCTGCAAGCGATCTGGAATTAGGGATACATTATTGAGAAACGAAGTGAACAGCTATGTAGAATCTAAATATAACTATAATAGAAGCTAAGAAGATTGTCCAGACACAGGAAGTTAGGAATAAAAAACTTTTTGAGCTTAACATCATTGTATGGAAAAATTAAGAAGGATGTTTTATAATAGAAAAAGCAATACTAGAGTCAGATAGTTGCCGAAAAAATAAACGGCGGCAACGTCAGATAGAAAGGCGGAATCATAAATGGAACGTAGAAATGCATGGCTTTCTTATACAGAAGCAGAAGAAAAAGAATTAGAAAAGGCTGCAAAAGCATATAGAAACTTTCTTAATGCAGGCAAGACAGAACGCGAATGCGTGACACAGATCGTGAAAGAAGCCCGCGAAGCAGGTTATGAATCTCTGGAAGAAAAGACTGCAAAGGGTGAGAAACTGAAAGCCGGAGATAAAATTTATACAGTAGGAATGAAGAAAATCGTTGCGCTTTTCCATATCGGTCAGGATGATATTGAAGAGGGAATGAACATTCTGGGTGCACATATCGATTCTCCGCGTCTTGATGTAAAACAGAATCCTCTCTATGAAGATACAGACCTCGCATATCTGGATACTCATTACTATGGAGGTGTTAAGAAATACCAGTGGGTAACACTTCCACTTGCAATCCATGGAGTAGTAGTAAAGAAAGACGGAAGTGTAGCAGAGGTAAATATTGGTGAAGATGAAGAAGATCCAATCGTATATATTACAGACCTTCTGATCCATCTGGCAGGAAAGCAGATGCAGAAAAAAGCTGCCGAAGTAATTGAGGGAGAGAATCTTGATATTCTGATCGGAAGCAGACCATTAAAGGATCTTCCGGATGATAAGAAGAAAGAGGCAGTGAAACAGAATGTACTGAATATCCTCAAAGAGAAATATGCCATAGAAGAAGAGGATTTCCTTTCTGCTGAACTTGAAATCGTACCGGCAGGTAAGGCAAGAGAGTGTGGCCTTGACAGAAGTATGATCGCGGCTTACGGCCAGGACGACAGAGTCTGCGCGTATACTTCTCTGCTTGCAATGCTTGAAATGGAAGCACCGAAACGCACCTCATGCTGTCTGCTCGTAGACAAAGAAGAAATCGGAAGCGTAGGTGCAACAGGAATGCAGTCCCGTTTCTTTGAGAATGCAGTGGCAGAACTTCTGGATGCAATGGGCTGCTACAGTGAGCTGAAATTAAGAAGAGCGCTGAAGAATTCCAGCATGCTTTCCTCCGATGTAAGCGCCGGTTATGATCCTTCCTATGGAGAAGCATTTGAGAAAAAGAATGCCGCTTATATGGGAAGAGGTATCGTACTGAATAAATTTACCGGAGCAAGAGGTAAATCCGGATCCAATGATGCAAATGCAGAATATGTGGCAAGAGTAAGAAATATTTTTGATACCCATGAAATCGCATTCCAGACTGCTGAGCTTGGTAAAGTAGATGTAGGTGGTGGCGGAACAATCGCATATATCGCAGCTTTATATGGAATGGAAGTAATCGACAGCGGTGTTGCGGTACTGAGCATGCATGCGCCTTGGGAAGTAACGAGCAAAGCAGATGTTTATGAAGCGAAGAAAGCGTATAAGGCATTTTTACTGGATGCATAAAAATATGAAGAAAATGCAGTTTTTGTTTCGTTTATAGTTAACAGAGACTTGCTGATTCCACAGAAAAGGACAGAACTTTTTGGAAAATTAAGGATCTGTCCTTTTCTTTATAGCAATTTCAGAAAATACTGTAATTAATCCAGCCCATCAGAGAGTGAAACCCTGCTGGAGTGTCTTACTTGCATTATTTTCTGGAATTGTTATAGGAAATTACTTTGTAATTTTTCCGGGATATAATAAGATCCGTCGGGATGAATGAATTATGGCGGATAATATATTGTATATTGGAATTGCGGGATAAATGGAGGAAAAAATGGGAGAAGCGCTGATCAGAGTAAAAGATTTGTGTAAGATATATAATCCCGGTGAGAATGAAGTGCGGGCACTGGATCATATTAATCTGGAAATCGATAAAGGTGAATTTGTTGCGATCATCGGACAGTCGGGATCTGGAAAATCTACATTTATGAATATGCTTGGGTGTCTGGATGTTCCTACTTCCGGTGAATATTTTCTGAATGGTACAGATGTATCTACGATGGAAGACAATGAACTTTCAGAAGTGAGAAATCGAGAGATTGGATTTATTTTTCAGGGATTTAATCTGATTTCCAATCTGACTGCCATAGAGAATGTAGAACTTCCCCTGGTATATAGGGGTGTGGACAGAAAAACCAGACATAAACTCGCCGTGGAATCCTGACCATGGTCGGGCTTGAGAAACGAATGGATCACAAACCAAATGAAATGTCAGGCGGACAGCAGCAGAGGGTTGCCATTGCCAGGGCGATAGCAGCGCAGCCACCGGTAATTCTGGCGGATGAGCCAACTGGAAATCTGGATTCTGCGTCCAGTAAGGAGATTTTGCAGATTTTGAAAAATATGCATGAGCAGGGGAAAACAGTCATACTGATTACTCATGATAACGGGATTGCTGCACAGGCGAGACGTGTGGTCAGGATTATAGATGGCAAGATCGAGTCAGATTTCGTTAATGAGAATTATGGAAAAGAAGAATACGTGAAAAACCAGCTGGATGCCTGAATGATGTTTTGTAAATAGCAGATGTATTAAGCTGCATACGGAAAGCTATATTATTGGAGTGAGATAAATAACAGAATGATTGCATTAACTGCATTATTTTCTGAAATTGCTATAGATGCGAGGAGGAATCAGGTAAAATTATGAAAAAAAAGAAGAGTAAAAAGAAAATTATCATAGGTGCAGCTGCTGTTTTAGTTGTTGCAGGCGGTGTTACGGTAGCAGGACAGAGAAATTCAAAGGAAACGCAGATTCCGCAGGTGCCGGTAGTAACGGCTGAGATGGGAGACGTTGAAGAAATCGTAGATGCTACAGGAACAGTAGGAAGTGAAGAGGAAAAGACATATTATTCTCCGGTAAACGCAGAGTTAAAAACAGTTTCTTTTTTCCCAGGGAGATGTGATAAAAAAAGGAACAAAGCTGATTGAATTTAACACAGAGGATCTGGAGAAAGATAATCAGAAGGCTGAACTGAATTTAAAATCAACGAAATATGATACGAAAGACACCCGGAATAAATCTGATAAAGCAGAGAAGAAGCAGAAAGATGCGAAAAAGAATGTTCAGGAACTTGAGAAGAAGATAAAGGATAAGAAAGCTTATGTGGCGTCTTTGAAGTCTCAGATTTCGGCGGCAACAGCTGCGGCTCAGCGGGAAGCAGCAGCTCAGGCGTCTGCACAGGCAGCAGCCCAGGCCCAGGCACAGCAGCAGGAAGCGCAGGCAAAAGCCCAGGCCGAGGCGAAGAAACAGCAGGAAATTCAGCGCAAATATCAGGCGGCGCTTAATACATATAAGACAGAAACCCTGCCACAATACCAGCAGAAACTTTCCGAGCTGAATTCGCAGTATAACCAGGCACAGAGTACCTATAATCAGGCAGACACTGCATATCAGATGGCATTTGCCACATGGCAGGCAGATCCTTCTGATGAAAATATACAGGCCCTGAATGCCGCAGAAACTTCCAGAACTCAGCACAGATTGCAATGCAGCAGGCAAAACAGGTATATGAGGATTATAAACAGCAGACACCTCAGATGCCGGACCTGGCTGATTTTACTCAAAATAGTTCCGGATCTTTAGAAGAGTTTACAGATGGTACAGAAGATGATACATCAGAGGAAGATACAGCGTCGGGAGATTATGCCTATAGTGGAAGTGACAGCAGCGCAGTAACTGCCGATACTTCTGCGTTGGAGAGTGCATTGGGATCAGCCAGCGATGAACTCGCCGAGCTTCAGTCGGATCTGGCTTCTGAGAAAGCAATCGCAGAAGCAGATTCCACGAGTCTGACAAAAGAGGAAAAAGAGAAGTTAAAAGTAACCGATAATCTTTCTGAATTGGATGCAAAATCAGCTAAAGAGCTGGTGGAGGAAGGAAAGAAAGGAATCACAGCGGAATTTAACGGAATTGTTTCCAAGGTAGATATCAAACAGGGAGCGGCAGCTACCCAGGGAATGGAGCTTTTTACCATCCAGAATACAGATAAAGCGAGTGTGGATGTGACTCTTTCCAAATATGATTATGATACGGTAAAAGAGGGACAGTCTGCAGAAATCACACTTGGTGATAATACTTATCAGGGTACGGTGACTAAGATGAGTCATATTGCAGTGCAGAATGAGAAAGGCACACCTGTTATTTCTGCGACGGTAAGCATCAATGATCCGGATGATGATATTTTTCTGGGAGTAGATGCAAAGGTCAAGATTCATGCAGCATCTGCAAAGAACGTTGTAACTCTTCCGGTGGAAGTGGTGAATATCGGAAAAGATGGATCTTTCTGTTATGTGATAGAGGATGGTCTGGTGACGAAAAGAGATATCACAACAGGAATCAGCTCAGAGGACTATGTGGAAGTTATAGACGGAATCAAGGAAGGCGAAGAAGTAATTTCTGATCTGGGAGATTATACAGAAGGAATGGAAGTACAGGCAGTTTCTGAACAGACGGGAGAGGATGCCGATGAGTAATCTGTATGAATATATCAAAATGGCAGTCCATAATATTATGGCAAATAAAGGCCGTTCTTTTCTGACTATGCTTGGTATTATCATTGGTATTGCATCCGTAATCGCAATCGTGTCTATCGGTGAGGGAACTAAGAATCAGATGAACAGTGAGATTGATGACATCGGTGGAGGACAGATTGCCATCAGTGTCAGCAGTGACGCCCAGACAGCGGAAGAGTGGATTACTGCTGATGATGTGGAGGCGATCAGAGAGCTGGACGAAGTGGAAGGTGTAAATGTTTCTGATTCTTTTGACGGAGAAACGACTACCGGTAAGGGAAACTTCACACTGATGGTGACCGGAGAAGGACCTGATGCGAAGTTGTTAAATAATGCAACGATGAAGCATGGAGTCTATTTTGGGGAAAATGAGGTCCAGGAAGGGAAAAACGTTTGTGTAATTTCTGATTCAGATGCGAAAAGGCTCTTTGGTACAGATGATGTTGTGGGAATGAGCATAGATGTTAACTGCTATGGTCTGACTAAGAGCTTACGTATCTGCGGTGTGACGACGCAAAAGGAGAATGGAACTTTTGTAAGCTATACATATGAAGGAATGCCGGTTACGGTTAATGTTCCATACACTACAATGAATGAGTTTACCGGTGTATCAGATTATTTTTATTCTGCGACGATACAGGGAGATAAGAGTCTGGACAGTCAGAAGGTTGCAGACAAGGTAGTGAGTCTGCTTGAAAAAAGACACCAGTGTGCTGGTGAGGATTATTTTCAGGTGCAGAGTTTCCAGGATATTATGAGTTCCATGAATCAGATGCTGGATATGGTAACTGCATTTATCTCCTTTGTCGCAGGAATTTCACTGCTGGTTGGAGGAATAGGCGTTATGAATATCATGCTGGTTTCTGTCACAGAACGTACCAGGGAAATTGGTATCCGTAAATCATTGGGAGCGAAGACTTCTTCTATTATGATGCAGTTTCTGGCAGAGGCTGCGATTCTGACTGTAATTGGTGGTCTGATAGGCATTGTACTGGGCGTGATCGGAGGGTATGCGATCTGCTCAATTATAAGCAGCAGTATGGAAATGACGATCACCTGGAATCAGCCTGAAGACGATTCTGGCGGCAACACTATTTTCTTGTGCGGTGGGTGTTTTCTTTGGAATCTATCCTGCCAAAAAAGCCGCAAAACTCAGCCCTATCGAGGCACTTAGACGTAATTAAGTTGTTGCAATTGCCATAATTGTACTGTTCAAAAGAAAAAAATAAAAAAATTCAAAAAAAGTGTTGACAAATCATTCAGTATAGAGTAGAATACTCATTGTTGTGAGGGACACGAGATAAGAACTTCACAAGGATGTGCGTTTAGCTCAGCTGGATAGAGCGTTGGCTACGGACCAAAAGGTCGGGGGTTCGAATCCTCTAACGCACGCTAAACCTCTGGAGATTAAGATTTCCAGAGGTTTTTTTCTTGGCAAGTTATTGACTCTTTGGCTGTTTTCGATGGTATATTTATTTCCCAATTTAATTAAACTTCATGGAAATTGTGTTGACATCAGTGTATAGTCAGAGTAAAATTAAAGAAAAGAAAAAAAGATACTTAAACAATAAGTATTTTTGTATATATTTTTGGGAATTGTATTGATTTTTGCGATACAGCATATAATGTAGATAAACAAGGAAACTTGTTTTGAGAGAGGTCCTGCTTTAGTGGACGATTCAAAATGAGAGAGGTCCTGCTTTAGTGGACGATTCAAAATGAGAGAGGTCCTGCTTTAGTGGACAGAAAGCTGTTTGTTTAATGCAAACAGCTTTTTTCAAAGGAGAAATATGGAAAATGAAAGCCCAATTCTTTATTATGTAGACAAGGAATATTTAAAATATCTACATAAGGAAGATTATAGAGTAAGTGTTAAATTTAATAATAGACCATTTGCAGGAATTGTTACATTAGTAGGAGACAGGAAATATATTATTCCGCTTACATCTCAGACAACAGAAGAAAGAAAAAATGCAGGAAAAAATAAAAGAAGTTCCCTTATAACTACATTTGTGACAGAAACTTCCGGAAAAGAGATTTCAAATCTTTTATACAATAATATGATTCCAGTTAATGAACAGATTATTACGGCATTAGAAATTGATCCGGAAACGGACACATATGAATCTAATGAGATACGATATTTAAGAAAAAACTGGGAAACTATTAAGAAAAAAGCGGAAAAGATTTTTAATCAGAGGTATGATATAGAATCACATAATTTTAATTTTTTGAAAAAAACATGTTGCGATTTTAAAAAATTGGAAAAAGCATTGGATCAATTTGAAATCAGACAGGAAGAAAAATAGAAAAGAGTTGACTTTAAAGATAGAGGGTGTCGCTTCATCAGTTGTGTTTGATGATTTTGCGGCACCCTCTTTTAGTGAAACTATCTTGCCATACTTCTGCGCAGACGCAATTTATGGATTGCAAAAAATGCAATTTTCACAAACTCATAACGAGAAATCTTCCCCAAATATGATATACTGTGTGTGATAAAAATGACATACAAGATTCAACTTATTGAAAACTGTGAGATTTTGACTTGTATGTTCCCAAATAGCAGACTGCTGAATAGTTAATAAAGAAAATAATTGGAAAATGTGCGCAGGAAGTTTTCGAGTCTCAGATGCAGCTTCTGTTTAAATCCATTCCGGAAGCACAGGGAATCTTTCATCTGAATCTGACGAAGGACACCTGGATCAGTTCAAATAGAGTATCAAGAAACGTAGAAAACCTGAAGGATGCGCCGGATGTAGATATGCTGATCGCCCAGATTTCTGCGTTTATCCCAAATGAGCGCATGAAAGAGAAATTTCTGGGGAAGAAGATATCGTTTCCCGTTTTGGAGGCGATGAATTCTGTCTTCTGATCAAAGATGTGACAGAGAAAGAACTTCGGATCAGGCTGGAACTTCTGGTCAGGGAAATGCGTGCGGTGTACAGAGAAGAAGATGCCAGCGCACAAGTGAGTGTCAGTGCAGGTGCAGTACTTTGCCAGGATGAGGGAAGGGAATTATCTTCTCTTATGAACCTGGCTGATAAGGCGCTGTACCAGACTAAGGAAAAGGGCAGAGATGGATATAGTATAGAAATATGTTAAGTTGTAAAGGGGCTGTCGGGCACAGCAGCCTCTAACGCACATACAAATCGCTGAAAATCGAGGTGATATGATTAAGTAAAGAGCAATCATTTCGATTGTCTTCAGAAATTGTAATGATTTCTACCTTTGGGTGATTTACGATTTCAGGCCAGAAAGATTCTGCAGGTTCCTGCAATACCCCTAAAATGGGAGTCTGCCCATCCAAAAGGTTTAGGATTTTTTTTCGAAATAAAGCTGCGTCTGCTTCATGTGGACCAAGCTCATCCATAACAATCAAAGAGCAGTCAGAACACATGGAAAGAATATTGCATCCAAGGCGATCAAAGGTATCAGCAGTGTGTTCATCTGTTTTTCCGCATAAAAACAAAAGATTAGATTCGTTTGGGAGCTCCTTCTCTTTTAGATGGTACATATGAACTGAATACTGATCCTTCAGATAGTTTTTTGTGCGGACAGTCAGGAATCCATCAGCGGTTTTCTTATAATCGTCTAATATCTTTTGGATCAATGTAGATTTTCCAATGTGTTTTTTACCAGTTAAAAATATATGTTGAGTCATAGTAAAGTCCCATTTCATTTTATAATAGTTCTATAGTCAGGTCGTATTGTTTTGTTTCGAACATCCCAGAGAATTCTTCCATAAGTGGAATCAGTTATTTCCTTGATCTGCCATCTTTGTTTAAGTGAGATTGAATCCATTGCATGATTTTATTTGCGTTTTCCTGTGTATGTTCTTCAGAAGGAAGCATGTGCTCCATGAGGAAATCAATATATTGTTCATCCGGAGTTACCCAGGTTTCACGATGGAGTTTTTCATAGCTTGTTTCAGGATTATATCCAAGCAGAAATAATATATTGAAAAGAGAGAAAAACCATCGCCCATTCCATTGGGGTGCTGTTTGTTTGCCAAATACTTCCTGTAAGATCTGTTTCCTGAGTGAATTTCGTCTGTCAAGATGCGTGATATTACAGCACCATGCCCTGCTCATTTCCATAGATTTTATCAGTTCGTCCATATTGTGGATTGCAGGTGTCATGGAACTGAATACCAAATCAAATGCATGCTTATACCCCGATTTATCAATATCTAATGTCTGAAAATTACATGTATAGAGTATAGCGTTATTTAAGCCTTCATTTTGTATATGTTCCATTCCGTGTTTAACCATTTTATCAGAAATATCCAGCCCCACTACTTTGTGTACATATTTGGCAAATGCAGCAGCAAACCGTCCGGGACCGCATCCAATATCTGCGACATCATAATTTTTTTTCAAGAAGTCCTTTGGAATCCAGGTAGTTTATTGCGCTGATGACACGTTCATCACCTTTTTCTTTCTTTTTGCGTGCGTCTTCCCAAAAGTCTGCACGTTTATTCCATCTTTCTATAGCCCGCTCAGGTAATTCTGCAGGCTCAGATTCCTGCAGAGAAATAAAATAATCCAATATAGAGTCCATGTATCATTTCTCCTAAAATGTTTTTGCTGAGCTATTTACCGGTAAACAGATAGTTCGTTCACGGCCATAGCGGTCGTGTGTAGTTATCACATCCATTTCAATATCGTAAACAGATTGTAAGGTTTCAGATGTAATGATTTCTTTGGGAGAGCCGAATCCCATAACCTTTCCGGATTTCATGAGAAGAACTTTGTTTCCCACGGAAAAGGGATGCTCAGGACTATGTGTTGACATAATAATGCAATAGCCCTGATTGGCCAGCCCTGAAATTACTTCCATGAGAAGCTGATGATTGGCATAATCCAGATTGGCGGCTGGCTCGTCCATGATGAAGATTTTTGCAGACTGACAGATTGCACGGGCAATTAAAACCAATTGCCTTTGTCCTCCGCTTAAGGAAGTATATTTCCTGTTGGCAAGAGACAGGGCATTTACTTTCTCCAAGGCAGCAAAAGCTGCTTCCTGATCAGGCTCTCTTGGGGTTTCAAATGCGGAGAAATGAGAAGCACGCCCCATAATTACCATATCAAGAACTGTATAGGCAAATACAGGGGAATGATATTGGGGAATATATGCAATCATATTTGCCAGTGTTTTGGTTGTAAAGTCACTAATATTTTTTCCGGCTATCTTTATTTTTCCATTAGAAACAGGAAGGGAACCTAATATCATGCGGAACAGAGTGGTCTTTCCACAACCATTAGGGCCAAGCAGACAAAGCACATCACCATAGTCTGCGCTGCAGCTGATACCCTTTAAAATATCACCATTGCCGTAACCGCCAAAAACATTTTCAATTTCCAGAAGCATATAATTACGCGCGCTCCTTTCGTTTGATGATAAGATAGATAAAGAAGGGGGCGCCCATGATACTTGTGACAACGCCAAGTGGAAGTTCCATGGACAAAAGGGAACGGGAAATATCATCAACAAGTATCAGGTATCCGCCGCCAAGGATCGTACTTGCAGGTATCAGCCTTCTGTAATCAACACCAACCAGTGCACGTGCCAGATGGGGGATCATCAGCCCGACCCATCCGATCAATCCTCCAAGACAGACTGCAGCGGCGCTGAGTAATGTGGAAGCGACTATAAAAATCAGACGATATTTACGCACATTGATTCCTAAACTTTTGGCTTCTTCTTCATCCAAAGTCAGCAGATTGATCTGCCATCGAAAAATAAAAATCAGACTTAATCCAATGATCATTGGAAGAACACTCCAGGAAAAAGATTTGGTTGTGGTTTTGGTTAAGCTGCCCATAAGCCAGAAAGTAATTTGCTGGAGAACATCATTGGGGTCTGCCACATATTTGATCATTGTGACACCGGCATTGCAGAGTGACATGATCATAGTTCCGGTCAGAACAAGACTGAGAGTCTGGGAATGTGCGGATTTTCGGCTGATAAGATAGGATGCGGCTACTGCGGCCACACCACCTGCAAAAGCAGAAAGCTGAATCATCCAGTTGGAAGCTCCGTTTAAAATTGCAAAAGCAGCTCCGAGACTTGCACCGGAAGAAACTCCAAGGATATCCGGAGATACCAGTGGATTGCGAAACATTCCCTGATAGGTTGCACCTGCTACCGAGAGGGAAGCACCAATAAATAAAGCAGACAGAATACGGGGCAGACGGATATTCCAGAATATGGTAACTGCCTGGGGTAAAATATCTCCTTTAAAACCAAATTTTGATAAAAATGCATTTAGTACCTGCACTGGTGTAAGCGGATAATATCCCACCCAGAATGAGAGTACTATAATGATAAACAAAAGTGCCAGCATAACCGTCAACAGCAGAACATATCGTCTTTGTCGGGCAGCGGCGGCATTTTTTTCATTAGCTGTCAGATTCATAATCCTTCATCCTTGTAACTTGACTAATCAAATTTACGGTGTTATACTCAGAAAAACCGAATTGTTTTTAAAAACTATTCGCATATACATTATAATACTTAAAAATTGTATAGTCAATTTCAATAAGCGTCAATTATGAGTAATGCGGAGAAAAGAAAGGAGAGAGTCTATGAAAAAGCACAGACAACTTTTGGCTCTGTTTATATGTCTGGTGATGTCAGTCAGTCTTTTAACAGGATATTCTGAGACGAAAGCTGCTACTGAAGAGCGACGCAGAGTACGGAGCAGGATGCCACGCAGGAAACTGCTGAAACCCGTGAGATCACAGACATGGCAGGAAGAAAAGTAACTGTCCCAACAGCAGAAAATATTAAATCTGTTTTTTCAGCGGGTCCGGTAGCTGCAATTTTTCTGTATATGGTTGCACCGGATAAGCTTCTTGGGTGGAATTATGAACTGAATGATGTTGAGAAATCTATTATTCTGGACAAATATCAGGATCTCTCTAATTTTGGAATGGGTGATGCTGTCAATTATGAAGCAGTAATTGCTGCCAATCCTACAATTGCTATTAATAGTGGAAAGATTAATGATGCAATGGTTTCTGATTGCGATGCGTTATCAGAAAGCCTTGGGATTCCGGTTGTTGCAGTAGACAACGAGCTTAATAATTCTGCAGAAGCTTTTCGTTTTATGGGCGAACTTCTTGGTGTAGAAGATCATGCAGAAGAGCTTGCCCAGTATGCGGAGCAGGTATTTACTGATATTAATGCACTTTCAGATATTCCAGAAGAAAAGAAAGTCAGTGTATACTTCGGTAATGGAGAGGATTCACTGGAAACTGCACCCAGGGGATCCCAGCATGCACAGATTCTTGATGTCATCAATGCAGTCAATGTTGCAGATCTGGAATTGGGAGATGGATCTCGTGTTCAGATTTCAGCAGAACAGCTTCTTGCATGGGATCCGGATGTGATTGTTGTAAATGGTGAACCAAAGGCAGATAAAAGCGGAAGTTCTGCAGCAGAAGATATCCTGAGCAATCCTGATTATGCTTCATTAAAAGCAGTACAGGACCAAAAGGTTTATGGAACTCCGAATGCACCGTTTAGCTGGGTGGATCGTCCGGCAGGACCAAATCGTCTGATCGGTATGCGATGGTTCTCAGCATTGATTTATCCGGAATATATTAAATGTGATATCAATGAAGAAATACATAAATTTTTCGATCTTTTTTATCATGTTGATTTGTCCGATGAACAGTTGGAAAATGTTCTGAAAGGAACTTTATAAAGGTTAGGCATGGACGTGAAAAAGAGCTATACAATAAATAAATGAAAAAGAAACGCTGGTTCCGGTAAATACCGGTTCCGGCGTTTCTTTTTATAATTTTCGGATCATTGCGCTTCCATGCAGATCGCATACAGGATCTGCAAACAGATGGTTTTTCAGACAGAATTCCCCGACCGCTTTTCGACATCCGGAAAACTGTGTACTGTACACATCGTGGATCAGGAGAACTCCTCCGGTGGCCAGACGTTCATAGAACAGAGGAAGTGCGGCTGCAGTTGGAGCATAGAGATCTGCGTCCAGAGATACAAAACAAAAAGTTTCATCTGTGACATCGGAAAAGGTATCCGGAAACCATCCTTTGTGGATCACAGTACGTGTAGGATCAGGCATAACATGAAGAACAGAGTCAATATCAGTAGAAGAAAAATCACCTGTTTTGGCACGGGACAGATTACCGGAGGCTTCTATTGTGATATCCTTTTCTGAAAAGCCCTCAAAAGTATCAAAAAGATGGATTTTTCGGTCTGGAAAGGCTGCACTGATCAGGGAAGAAAATTCACCTCGAAAAACACCTAGTTCTGCAACATTTCCCGGAATATCCAATTGATAGATCTGCTCAGATAAAAGACGCATAACAGCAACCCGTGCGTCAAACATGCGAAGGACGGAGGGATCACGAAAAGGTCCGTGATAACCTAAGTTTTCCATCTGCTTTATCATAGAATTGCGCCGTTCTTCATCCAGAACTCCCAGGATGACCAGATCCGGGAGAAGTGCTGCTGCAGTATCCGGAGAACAGACTGGAATATTTCCAATATATGATCCGTGTTTATGGGGGTCATTATCAGCAAAGCACAGGAGCTGACAGGGACTGCTGAGAAGTCTTGCGGTCATTTGTCCAATTTGTCCGGCACCAAATATTACAGTTTTATATACTGATTTTGCCATCATTTTGATGTAGCCTTTCTGTCAGCGCGAACCTGGATCATCTGTCCTGTGATGGAGATGGCGATTTCAGCCGGTGTTTCTGCTTTGATCTCCAGTCCTATAGGTGAGATGATACGGTTTAAATCTTGTTCATTAATGTTGTATTCTTCAATCAGACGGCGAAATACAGCAGCTTTTTTTGCACGGCTTCCAATGACGCTATATAACATGCAGGTGTAGCGAGAAGCTGTGCCTGTACAATGGTATCATAGGAATGTCCACGTGTCATGACGCAGCAATAATCAGCAGCTGTAATAGAAACATACTGGTCCAGATGGTTGAAATCACAAAGTATTGTTTCAACTGCTCCTGGGAAAAGAGCAGGATTTGTAAATTCCGGCCGGTCATCCAGGACAACACAGCGAAAATCAACGCTTGCAAGGATTGGGACAAGCTTTTGTGAGACATGTCCGCCGCCGAATACATAGACAGTTCCTGAGGTTCCAATCTGTTCAGAAAACAGATCATAATCTTCACTGTGATATCGGTGTGGCTTTGTAGACAAAGAAGATAATACAGAAGAAGGAACATTGGCAGTTCCGATGAGACCGCATGCAGGACTGTAGAGGCTCACACCGGAGGTGGTGAGAAGATCGCAGATCAGCCAGAAATCTTTTCGCTCTTCATAGAATTTTTCAGCAGTTTCCGTGATTTCCATAATAATCGGATCGTTATGATCAAGATACTGGAAAAAGGCCGTAACATCACCACCACAGATCATACCAATATTTTCAACATCTTTATGATTCAGCCGGAATTCATGCTCGCAGGATTCCTTTTTTTCAAGAATATCCAATGCCATACATTCAGCACGATATTCTACAGCTCCACCTCCGATGGTTCCGGAAATTCTGCCGTTTTTTCCGACCAGCATGCGGGAACCGGCACCTCTTGGTGTAGACCCTGAGGATGCTGTAACGGAAACAAGTACAAGATCGTTTCCCTCCAGGAATTGTTGTTTTATTGTCTGAAATAATGTTCTCATATAATAAAATACCTCCTAACTAAATTAAGTGATTTTTCTGCTCCAGTTGTGTACGTCTGCCCGCCTGAACTAAAGCGTGATATGCAGAGTGATTGTATCATGTCCTGCAGTTTGCGGGCTTGTTCTAACTGCTGCTCATGAGCTTTGCGAGCTTCCGGACTTTTGCATTTACTCATGCTGTCGGCAAATCTTTTTTCTATGGTTACACGTTGTGTTTCCTGAATCAGTTTATCAGCCAGAAATACAATAGCTGCTTCATCCAGCTTGGTTTCCAGCAGACCATGGTGCTGTGAAATAATCTGGCTGATCTCAGGATAACCTAACTGTAAGAAAAGTTCACCGCCTGTTTTGGTGTGATGCCTCTGAAGTCTGGCAATATCATGCAGAAGTGCACCGGAGCGAACAAGCTTCTGATCAAAGATATAACCATTGGATTCCAACATATTGCATAAACAACAGGCAAGTTCAGTAACAGCATCACTGTGAGCCTGTACATGACGGGGCAGAGAAACCGCATTGCGAAGCCTGAAGCATAGCCCGTCATTTAATTCAGGATGAGGCAGTATATAACTGGGATCAGAGAAAGAAATATTATTTCTTTCATTCACTTCCAGATGATAGTAAGAGCCACAGGGAAGACGAAACCGCTGCCTGCTGTACATACCGGAATGTAATGCATATATATAAGAAGAGATTACATCTGTATGAGCTACCACTGCAATATCACCTTCAGAAGCGCAAAGAATCTTATGAACTGCCTGCGAAAAGCGAAAACCAGATGCAGCAGGAGTTTCTGCTCCCGGGATCGGATGATCAGGGTTATTTTCACGGGCTTTATAAATGTCCGGCCATCTCTGGCGTATTTCATCAAAAGAAAGGCCATCCCATTCTCCCAGATTTCGTTCTGACAGATCAGAAACAATTATATGTGGAAGTTCAGGTGCCATATGGCCTGCTGTCTCAACAGCTCTTAACAAAGGACTGCAGTATATCCTTGATATTTTATCGGACAATTCTTCATTAAGAAGGACTGCCTGCAAGTGTCCAAGCATGGATAGAGAGAAATCTGTCTGTCCCACACAGTAAGAATGTTCATCCGGATACTGTGGTTTTCCATGCCGGACCAGATAAAGGCTACGCATTTAAAAATCCTCCGAAACATTCTTCAAATATTTTTTTTGAACAGGAACGTGTTTCTTCTGAAAAACGGGCATATCGTTTCAGAAATTCTTCGCCGTATGGTGTCAGTTCGCTATGGCTTCCCCTTGTACCGCCCTGGCTTCTGATGATCAGAGGTTCATGAAGCTGTGATTCCAGGGTATGGATCAGGTTCCAGCTGGTAGAATAGGAAATGTGCATGCGCTCACAGGCATCACGGACAGATCCTGTTTCATGGATCAGTGTAAGCAGCGAATAGAGCTTTTCATCAAAAAAAAACTTTTTCCCGGGCTAGCTGAATATGGATTTCAGAACGGATCAGGCTCTGGTTGTGTATGCGGAGGAGTTCATCGTAATCCTCTGGTGTATCAGCATCATGAATAATACCGGGATCCTCTACATTAAGATAATACATGGGTTCCCCGCAATTATCCACAGCACCTTTAAGTCCTGATTTTCCGTCATCACTTAGAATGGAATCAATCAGTGTGGAACGAATCAGAATGGGATGACCGGGATTGCCATTACAGACCGGAGTTACAAGGGGACGCCCCAGAGAGAGCATTTGCGTGACTGTCTGGGCTGTGAACAGCGGAACATCAACAGGTGTAAAGAGTACCGTATCCACTTTGTCTTTCAGATACTCAAGTCCGATCCTGACAGAATCAAACATATGAGTGTTTGCATAGTTCTCATTTCGAAGAAAGACTACATTATTGGAAGCCAGGTGGCATTCCAGAACATCTGCATGATATCCGGTTACCACTACTTACTTTGGAGATTCCGGCCTGCCGGAAATTATTGATCACGCGCTGTGCGATGGAAATGGAGCCAAGCTGAACGCATGGGTCTAAAGTTCTCCCATTCGTGATGATTTCCCCGCAGCCACGATGAG
>ENA-OQAN01000105-OQAN01000105.1-human-gut-metagenome-genome-assembly--contig:-NODE-105-length-42837-cov-1.959237_pt1 | contig 42837 bp, 43 predicted proteins | sample MGYA00242735_ERZ504527 | MGnify/ENA primary metagenome ERZ504527 (study PRJEB26092, sample SAMD00036230) | human gut metagenome | host: Homo sapiens | study: EMG produced TPA metagenomics assembly of... | reverse complement strand
CCTGCGTGAAAGCAAGGCTTTATACGATAACCTCTACCCCAGCCGTATCATTGTGGGAAGACCGGAACGTGATGCTCGTTTGGACAGAGTCGCCCATACGTTTGCTGCCTTGTTGCAGGAAGGAGCAGTAAAAGAAAACGTTAACACGCTTTTCATGGGTTTAACGGAAGCTGAGGCGGTGAAACTTTTTGCCAACACCTATTTAGCTCTGCGTGTGAGCTACTTCAACGAATTGGACACCTATGCCGAAATGAAAGGATTGGACACGCAAGCCATTATCAACGGCGTGAGCCTCGACCCTCGTATCGGCACGCATTATAATAATCCATCGTTCGGGTATGGCGGCTATTGTCTACCCAAGGATACGAAGCAACTGCTTGCTAACTATGCGGACGTGCCCGAAAACTTGATACAAGCAATCGTTGAAAGCAACCGTACTCGCAAAGACTTCATTGCAGATCGGGTGCTGAATAAGGCAGGTTATTATGACTACTACAATCGTGGTAATTTCAATCCCAATGAAGAAAAAAAATGTGTTATTGGAGTTTATCGCTTAACCATGAAATCAAACAGCGACAATTTCCGTCAGTCCTCCATTCAAGGAGTGATGAAACGTATCAAGGCGAAAGGTGCAGAAATAATCATTTATGAACCCACATTAGAAAGCGGAAGCACTTTCTTCGGCAGTAAAGTGGTGAATGACCTTACTGCGTTTAAAATGCAAAGCCATGCCATCATTGCCAATCGCTATGACGTTTGCTTGGACGATGTGGAGGAAAAAGTTTATACGAGGGATGTTTTTAGAAGAGATTGAATCAAATATGTAGTACTACATTATGTATTTATTGAATAGAATTAGAATAACTCGCTATAATAAAATCCATTATAAAGAAAGCTACAACGACAAGCGCATAGACTATTGTAAAAATAGAGGATTGATTTATGCAATTACTTTGATAGGGCATTTTTACGGAAAAGACCCCAAGAAAAGTGCATACAAAAACGGCATTATCTATCTTCAAGAAAAGCTTAACGAAGAAGAGAATCTGCCAAAAGTTTCAAAAGCTGAAATAAAAACTGCTATGCGACCTTATAGAAAGCGTAAACATTCATTAAAAATTCCGGTAGTTATAGAGAGAATAGTAACGAATACGATAGATATTATTCATTCGACACCAGCCCTACATCAACAGTGCATGGAAATGAATCATGCATACGTTAAACTTTATAATGTCAGACATCTGCCATGCTATCGTTTCTTGATAGGATCTCTCATGAAACATTTGGATATAATTCATGGGGCAATGGTCGATAATGCGACTATTAGAGATTTGTACAATACTTTGTCTGGAAATCATAGATTATGTGAGAAATGAGAACAGATTACTCAAATATACGCTACCATATTTATCGTGAATTATCAAAAATTCAACAAAGACAAAAGGATGACAGGTCTCAATTGATAGATGAAATTACAGTACCTATTTTTTCTGGTGTCATTTCTACTTGTGTAGCAGGATATATAGAAAAAGAGGTTTCTAATATGATCCTTTTTGTTCCTATTATCTCTCTTTTCTTTTTAATTTTTTTATTTATCTCAAAAGGTATTGTTTACATATATCGCAATCGTATCAAGCCGCTTATTTGTCCTTTAAAAGATCAATCACGCATAGCACAAAAATTTAGAAGCGGAAAGCTTAGCTGCAAAATTCAACTATGAAGTCACCTATTTAGTTTCTACAACATACACAGAAATTCAAAAGAAAGATAATAGACAGGAACTTAAGGATTTAAAACTTTTAGATACTTGTTTTTATGTAGATAACGTGATAAGAAAACTTCAAGAGTCTTTACTCTCATACCCTTATCCGCTGGATGAAAGTTATGTGTCAAAAAATAAGATCGAAGCAGTAATGAATGTCATTTATACGATAATTAATGAATTAAGGGCTGTATCAAATCTACCAACGGCTTATGAAGCGGAAATTGACAGAGTGCAAATCAAATATGATGACACTCTTGAGGCAATAGGCCGCATGTATGAATTGAAATTGAAACCTTTCAAGAGATAAACATTCGTATTCTTCAGAAACAAAGAAATAACAACCTGATACATTTACATTTCAAATCATCCCATTGACAATTGTTATGATGTCAGTTTAGACTATGTCGAAAAAGACTTAGGTAGATGTTAAAAAAAATAAATCAAATAGCTTGTGAAGGGGTGAATACAATACATGTTAAATAAAAAAATGCAAAATGAAAGTTTAATAAGTCGTGAAGAGTCTACAGCAATCAAGGGATTGCTTATATTTTTGATTATATTGGGGCATAATTCATTCTTTTCTTCTGAAAGTCGGATTGGAATGGTATATTTATATCTGTTCCATATTCAGGCATTCTTTATGTTGCCTTTTCTTTATCCACATAAGAAAATATCTTTTATAAGGATAAGAGATTATGTTATAAGACTATATTATCCATTTATAATACTTTTTCTGTTTCTTTCTTTATTAAACTATGTAGGAAACATATTAGGGGTTATACCTGAAAACGTATCATCTCAAATGATTGAAACGGATAAACATTGGAATGATTTCTTACTTACCATCCTGACTGGTAATGGATATAATATTGACTATTTTACAGGATTACAATTTCTTTGGTTCTTACCGGTAATGTTTTCTATGATAATTCTAAAGGATATATATTATGACAATGATACATCGGAAATATTAAAATACTTGATAATTCTTTGTGGAAGTATATTTTTCTTTATATATTTCATTTTTGGGTTCAGAGCACCATTCGACAAAAGTGTCATATATTTGCTTAAAAATTATTCTCCTTTTGCTATAACATATGCTTTAGGAGCCTTTTTTATGGGCGTTGTTGGTTTGTGGATAATAAAGAATTGGAAAAATAGTATCTTATATATTATCATACCTATACTATTTGTTTTTGGAACTACTATTTGCTTTATATTACAACATGATGGAGAGGTACCTATTGATGATAAAGTTAGATGGGGATTGCTATTAACTATGCCTTTCTTGTTCTTTTTCATTGTATATCAAATTCGCAATATTTTATCAAATAGTTGTCTGTTGAAGAAACTCGGGGAGTATTCTTTTCCCATATATATAATCCATCCATTTTTGCTAAAAATTCTTTTTATAATTATTTATCCGTTATGGGGAACGAATTGGGGAATTGTGATCATCAGCCAAGTCATTACAACAATAATATCTTACTATATAGCTCGAATTATATACATGAATCCTTATTTAAAAGCAATTATATTTCCAAATAGTTGGAATGAATTTTGTAAATTAAGACATGTAAAGGTATGACTGTTAAAGAGTTGATACATAGCAAACTATTTCATGATTCCTTTTGGACTATTTTAGGTAATGCACTTGGAAAAGGGCTTACAGTGCTGGGTGGTATTATCATTGCCAGTCTTTTGGGGAAAGAGATTTTTGGAGAATATGGACTTTTGAGGAATACATTGTTACTGATAGCGATATTTTCTACAATGGGCTTGGGGTATACATCCACTATATATGTGGCAAAATACAGACAAAACGATGAAAGTCTTTTATACTCATTGATAAACAATATCTTGAAGATAACGTTGGCATTCAGTACGCTAATAGCCTTATTTGTATTTATATTTAGTTCGCATATAGCAATATATCTTGAAGATGTATCATTGACTATAGGATTACAATGTCTTTCTATAATAATTATATTCAATGCTTTAACAAGTTCACAGATAGGGATACTTGCAGGCTTTAAGTTGTTTAAAGAGACGGCTTATATCAATATATTATCAGGTATATGTAATTTCATATTAAGTATATGTCTGACATATATATGGGGATTTAATGGTGCTCTTGGGCATTACTCTTATCACAAATTTTCAATTGTGCATTAAATCACTATATTTTAAGAAAACAACTTGCTGTTTTAAACAGGAATGGGAAAGCTCCGTTAAAATCCATTCTACGGCAATCGTTTCCTATTGCACTTCAAGAGATGTCCCTGTCAATCACTCACTGGCTTGGTTCCATACTTCTATTGAAATTGACGAATTACGGAGAAGTGGGCTTATATTCTGCTGCATCACAATGGGCTGCTGTCATTTTATTTATTCCTATAACACTTAGAAATGTTGTTCTCAGCCATTTAAGTTCGGATCAAAATAAAGAGCAACATAACAGACTTCTATATTCAATGATGGGTATATATGCTTTATCTACATTTATACCTTCAACTCTGGTGGTTTTATCATCCAATTGCATAACGCAATTTTATGGAGAAACATTTTATGGTCTGAGTTCAGTTTTAGCTGTATGTTGCTATACGACTGTTTTTAATAGTATATATAATGTATTTTCTTCCGAGTTTATGTCAAGAAATAGAAATTGGTTAATGTATGCAATAACAATATTTCGTGACATTTGTATTCTTATAGGTATATATACATTTGTTGAAGTATTTAAAATGACAGGGGCTTTCAGTATGGGACTTTCCGCATTATGCATGAATTTTGTTACCATAATTGCTTGTACATACTTTTTCAAAACGTATTAACAAAGAGTAAAGTGTATCTGAAAATATGTTCTCTTTTAATCCTACAACTTCAACTCAACCGTTGGCAATATTTATAACTTTATTCACAATACTTAGGATCATAAAGTTTGTACCAACGACGTCGGCTCCAATATACTATTCTATTTGGGGTATCTGTGCATTTTACATTATAATAAGTGGATATCATAGGGTTAATTATTCAACTCTGCTATTTATATTCTTTTGCTTCTTATCTATTATAGGGAATAGCATTGACGCAAAATATAATATAGGATTAAGATTTACAGGTTTTTTGCTTATAGTCGGAAGTGTCGGTCCTCTGTTTACCAGTGAATGGTTTATTCGTTAAGACGGAATTGTTTTCATTATGTATCTGTGGGATTGGTGTTTGTTACAGTTGTATCCTTTCTGATATATTGTATTTATCCTTCTGCCATGATAACAACACGTGGCACTTATATGGTGGAATGACTTTGCACTCAATGCAAATGGGGCCTATAGCAGGGTTATCTACTATATATTTAACATATAAATTCCTTATAACCAAACAGGATAAAGGACTCCGAGATAAGATGTTTTATATTGTCGGTATTTGTATATCTTTATTATCCTGTATATTGGCAGGATCACGATCTGCAATATTGTCTATGATTATTTCAGGAATTGTTTGTCTCTACCTTTATTATCGCAATGACATGGCGATGTTTTTCAAGATAATCATCTGTGTTATAGTTATTTTAGCAATAACAAGTCCTTTATGGTGGAGTTACACGGAAGCTGTACAAGCTAAAATTGCAATTTCAGAAAGTCGGGGTGGATTAATTACAGCTCGCTCTTTTTCTTGGAAAGCAAGAATGGAAGAATTTTTGCAAAATCCATTTATAGGATGTGGTTTCGCTACTGTCGTAGGAACTTTGAGCGAAAGAGGTAATGAGGGAATGGTTGAGCCAGGTAACGGTTGGTTGTTTATTTTATCTAGTACGGGTATTGTCTCTTTTATACTATTCGTTACAATGTACATACGATATGTGGTGATGTTAGTTAAAGATGCATTTAACGAATCCATCTTGTTGGTATCTTCTCTTGTTTTCATAGGATTACACCTCAATGCAGAGGGATACACTTTATCAAGTGGAATATTTCTTTTTTATTACCTGTGGTTATCTATTGGTTATACATATTCATATTTATTTAAATAATACACTTAATACTTTGTCTATGTTTATACAACTTATTCTATTTTTATTCCCATGGAAAATTAGAAAATTCTTTTTAAGGATACTATTGAATTTTGATTTAGATGAAAATGTTAAGATAGGATATTCTATAGTTTTGGCAAAGAAGGTCATTCTTAAAAAGAACGCAAAAATGGACATTTCAATTTGGTAAAAAGTATCGACATCCTTTATTTAGATGAAAATTCAAAAATAGGATCAAGAAATTGGATTACAGGTTTTTCTGTAACTCATGTAAAAGTACGTAAGTATTCACATTTTTCTCATATTGACAATAGACAATGTATACTTTCAATAGGTAAAAATACGTCCATAACCAGTCGACATTATTTTGATTGTAATGGTGGAATATACATAGGGGATTACTGTACCATTGCAGGATTCGAAACGGCTTTTATGACGCATAGTATAGATTTGAAAAACAATAGGCAAGATACTTCTCCCATTAGAATTGGAAATTATGCTTTTGTCGGTGCCCGATGTACTATTTTAAAAGGTGCTATACTGCCAGATTATTCAGTATTAGGAGCATGTTCGCTGTTAAATAAGCAGTATAATACGCCTGGATTATATGCAGGAAATCCTGCGAAATATATAAAATCATTGGAAAATTATAAATATTTCGAACGAGAGTACGGCTTTGTAAAATAACTTTATTATGCACAATATTTTGCTAACAACACTTCATTCCGGCTCGCTCAATGTGAATGCCGGTGGTCCGGCGTTGAGCATGAGCCTGACACTAAAAGGACTTGAAAAGGCTGGAGTAAAGACTGTGGCCTTGTGCGAGCAGATACCTTCAGATGGCAAGCTGATTGCTCCCGACCTGAACGTCCGGTTTACCCACTCCGGCAAGTATGGGACGTTCGCATACGTGGATAATATTCATGAATGTTTGAAAAAGGCAGTGGACGTTGACATCTACCATATCCACGGAACATGGATGCATCATGCCTTGCCATTTCCCGATATGCACGAAAAGTGGAGAAACCATATGTGGTTTCTCCTCGTGGAATGCTTTATCCACAGGCATTGGCACATCATGCTTTGCTTAAAAAAGTGATGATGAAACTTTACCAAAAAAAGGTGTTCGCCGAAGCGGCTTGCGTACAGGCCACCTGCAAGGAGGAAATGGAGTATTATCGTGCTTTAGGCTTCAAAAATCCGGTGGCAGTGCTTCCCAATCCAATAGATATTAATGGTGTGATAGACCGTGAGATTCCGAAAAAGCCAATATTCAATGTTGGCTATCTTGGACGGCTACACCCACGCAAACGGTGGAACGGTTAATTTACGCTTTCAATGAACTAAAGAGAGTAAAAGAGTGTCGTTTGGTGATAATAGGTGGTGGCGATAAAGCATATCAGACATTCTTGGAAGCAGAAGTGAAGCGGCTTAAAATAGAGAATGTAGTAGAATTTACCGGATTTCTGACAGGAAAAGAGAAAGATGATGCGATAACAGGACTGTCACTTCTCGTAGTGCCTAGTGACTTTGAGAACTTCGGGAATATCGTGACGGAAGCGTTGGTGAGAGGTGTACCGGTTATAGCTTCGAGAGGGATGCCATGGCAGGAATTGGAAGAACATCATTGCGGATGGTGGATAGATAACGGACAAGAAAGTATTAACCAAACGCTGTTGGAGGCCGCTGCCCTTCCGAATGAGAAGAGAATGCGTATGGGCGTGAACGGCAAACGACTAATGTACGAAAACTACTCCGTAGAAGTACTTGGTAAGAAGATGAAGCGACTATATGAGTGGATATTGCATGGAGGAGAGAAACCTGAATTTGTGTATGAGTGAAACAAAGGTTGATTTGTCGAAATATCACAATGCACTAAGCAGGAAGCACCATTGGTACGTTTACTGTGGAGTGTGATGTGGGGCTTGTTTGCCCGTCCATTGCCACGAAGCATGGGAAGTGGATGGAAGCGTTTTTTGTTGCGGTTGTTTGGGGCAAAAATCCATTCTACAGCCATAGTGTATTCCTCAGCTAGGGTATATTACCCTTCTAACTTGGAGATGGATGAATACAGCTGTTTAGCCTCGGAGGTAGACTGTTACAATGTTGCTCCTATAAAAATCGGGGCGAACACTACCGTCTCACAGGGGCTTACTTGTGTACAGCTAGCCATGACATAAGCAAGCCGTTGAATCCGTTGATTACCGCCCCTATTGTGATAGAAGACCAAGCATGGATTGGAGCGAGAGCCTTTGTGGGTATGGGAGTTACCATAGGGCAAGGGGCGGTTGTCGGGGCAACAGCCTCGGTTTATAAGAATGTTGAACATTGGACTGTCGTTGGCGGCAATCCTGCAAAAGAGATAAAGAAAAGAATGTTAATACAAGTTAAAAAAAGGGGGGGGTAATATTCAATATTGCCGTTCCTTCCATAAAGAAGGAGACGGCATAAATGAAAATAGGAATAATAACAAGTCCGTTCGGACCATTACCACCTAATGCCTTAGGAGCTGTAGAAAGACTATGGTATTATGTAGGCATATGTATGAGTGCTAAAGGACATGAAGTGATATTCTACTCGAAGAAAGATTCGTGTTACAATCTCAACGGCTCTATACAAATTATAAAAATAAGAGGTTACAAACGCACAAAATCAGTCTATGGAGACATATTAAAGGATTTTGTTTTTACACTCAAATCGCTATTCAAATTAAGTTCCTGCGATATATTGGTTCAGAATACATTTTGGGCACCAATCCTAAGTCCGTTGGTAGGATGGAAATACAAGAAAACTGTTTATAATGTGGCACGAATGCCCAAAGGACAGTTCCATTTCTACAAGGCAGTGAACCAATTTTCGTGTGTGTCGAATGCGGTAAAGGAGGCTTTGGAAAAAGAAATTGGGTCTAATCCTAAAATAGTTATAGTTTGTAATCCTTTGAATCTTAAATATTTCAAGTATTCAAGAAAAAGAATTGATTCTGATTCCGTGATAATTACCTACCATGGAAGAATACATAAGGAGAAAGGTCTCGATTTGTTATGTTGTGCGGCTCAAAATCTCTCCCAAGACAATAAAATCCATTTAATTTTAATCGGACCATACGAAACAGGAAAAGGCGGAAGTGGTATAGAATACGTAAATATACTGAAGAGGTTATGTCCAGACGTGGAAATTTCTTTTCCTGGAGGTATAAGTGACCCGCAAGCATTGAACGAAGAGTTGTCAAAATGTGATATATATTGTTATCCTTCCATTGCTGACCAAGGGGAAACTTTCGGGGTGTCGCCATTGGAAGCCATGGGAGCAGGACGTCCTGTTATAGTGTCAGGATTAGCGTGTTTCACGGATTTCATCGAAGACGGAAAAAACGGGTTGGTATTTAATCACCATGCAGACAATGCAGTGGAACAGCTAACAGAACAAATAAAGAAGTTGATAGACAACCCAAAACTACGATATGAATTGGGAGAGGCCGCTTACCGAAGGGCGCAAGAATTTTCTGTAGAGAGTATTACTGAGCAATATATTCGGAATTTTGAAATCTTGTTAGCAGATAATCATGGATGACAAACTTTGGTACAAAACTGCATCCCAGAAAGATGCCTATACCACATCGTGGAATTTGAGAGAGGTCATTTATTTACACCTTTGGCGTATAACCTGGACATTATTTTACAGGACGACTCCAAAGCACTTTTTCAACCAATGGCGGTTATTGCTTCTAAAGTTATTTGGTGCTAAAATAAGCGGACAACCGTTCGTGTTCCCATCAAGCAAAATTTTTGCTCCGTGGTTGCTTACATTAGGTCATAAGTCTTGCCTTGGACCGCATTCTGAAGTCTATAATTTAGGTCCTGTAATATTGGAAGAACGAGTTACCATATCACAGTACAGCTACCTATGTAACGGGACACATGATTTGTCGTTGGAAAACATGCCCTTGATGATTGGCAAAATGGTTATCGGTAATAATGTGTTCATCGGGGCGAAATCTTTGCTATTGCCTGGAATAAAGATCGGAAGATATGCTGTAGTTGGAGCAGGAGCAGTAGTAGCGAGAAATGTTGATGAATACGATATAGTGGCAGGCAACCCTGCTACATTTATAAAGAGAAGAATAATCAATAAATAAATGTCAGACATTACTGTTATCATCCTCACCTACAATGAGGAAATCCACATCCGTAGGTGCTTGGAGAACGTGAAAAAATTTGCATCGAAGGTATATATCGTAGATTGCTTTTCTTCGGATAGGACAGTGGAAATTGCCAAGGAGTTTGGTGCAGAAGTAGTGGAGCATGAATGGCCAGGAAACCAGGCTGAACAATTCAATTGGGCTTTAGAGAATCTTTCATTTTCCACAAAATGGGTACTACGTTTAGACGCGGATGAATATCTACAGCCAGAATTGGTGAAAGAGTTGAATGAGAAGTTGCCATCCCTACCAGAAGAAGTAAGTGGTATTATCTTCAACCGCCGACACATATTTATGGGCAAATGGATGAAACGGGGTATTTATCCTGTAAAGTTGTTGCGGGTATTCCGATACGGAAAGGGAATGTGTGAGCAAAGGTTGATGGACGAACATATCCAGTTGACCGAAGGGTGTGCCGTAGAATTTGAACATGATTCTGCGACCATAATTTGAATGACTTGTCTTGGTTCTGCCACAAACACGTGAACTATGCTATACGCGAGGCGGTGGACTTGCTGGACATCGAACTGGACTTGACAGGTACGGCCGAGATGGATGAGAACAAGAACATAAGTCGACAGGCGCAGGCTAAGCGAATGAAGAAGCACAAATATGTCCGTCAACCTTTGTTTTGGCGTTCCTTCGCCTATTTCTGTTACCGTTATTTCCTGAAAGGGGCTTGCCTTGACGGTAAAGTCGGTTTCATCTGGACTTTCCTACAAGGCTGGTGGTATCGTACGCTGGTGGATGCCAAGGTTTATGAGATAAAGAAAGAGTGCGGAAACAATAAGGAAAAAATTAAGCGTTTCCTAAAAGATAAATACAATATCATCCTATAAATCAAATGAAAGTTTCAGTAATCACTGTCACATGGAACAGCGGTGCAACTCTTCGTGACACATTGGAAAGCGTGCTTAGGCAAACTTATCTGGATATAGAGCATATTATCGTAGATGGAGGAAGTACAGACAATACAATGGAGCTGGTTCGAGAATATGAGCCACGCTACCACGGCAGGTTACGATATGTTAGTGAACCGGACAAGGCATATATGATGCAATGAACAAGGGTATCAGGATGGCGACAGGAGATATTATCGGCATACTGAATTCGGATGACTTCTACACATCATCGGACATTGTAGAAATATTGGCAGGCGAATTGAAAGAAAACCATGTGGATGCCGTGTATGGCGACATTCACTATGTGGATGGCAAGGATTTGGATAAAAGTATCCGCTATTATTCGTCCGCTGGATTTCGCCGCTGGAAAATGCTACTTGGATTCATGCCCGCCCATCCATCGTTCTATTGCCGGAAAGAAACGTATGAACGCTTTGGGCTGTTCAGAACATCCTATAAGGTGGCGGCTGATTTTGAGAATCTATTGCGGCTGATATATGTTGGTAAGATTTCTATCAAATACATACCGAAGGATTGTGTAACTATGCGTATCGGCGGTGCTTCCACATCTGGTTGGGCTAGTCATAAGAGAATCATGGCAGACCATGTAAGGGCTTATCGTGAGAACCATGTGCACTCAAACGCTCTACTGGACAGTTTGCGGTATGTGTATAAGGTGGCTGAAATCGTAAAGTTCAAGTTGAATGATGTGAAGTGGTTATAAAAATCTACAGATAATTATCTTTACTTAAAATATAAACAGTCCATACAAGAATGTTTTTGTCATGATTTTAATATGATTTTTTCTATGTAGTCTTTAGGTGACACGCATGTCGTTGAAGTTACGGGATTTCTGATGGGACATTCCTTTTTGGTTTCCTCTTGACATAGTTGAACTATAGGGTAAGAATTCCAAGCCTTTAGCTGAATATGTTCACATGGCTGTGAGACGGAAATGTCGGTTAGGAGATTAGCAAGGTTGTAGAACTTTTGGGATACATCCAAATGATGTTAGAGTGGTTCTTGAAGGTAAGTACAGCTTGTTGGGAGGATATGGCTTTAATATTTATATTTTCACAATAAATCAATGAATAAAATTGCATTAATTACAGGTATTACAGGACAGGACGGTTCGTTCTTGGCCGAGTTTCTCTTAGGAAAAGACTATGACGTGCACGGCACCATCCGTCGTTCATCGGTAGATTTCCGTGAACGCATTGCCCATTTGGAAGGACATCCTCATTTCCACCTCCATTATGCAGATCTCAGTGACTCAATGAGCATTTTGCAGGTGGTGAAAAAAGTAAAGCCAAACGAAATATACAACCTTGCCGCCCAGAGCCATGTACAGGTATCATTTGACTCCCCGGAATTTACTGCAGATGTTGACGCAACCGGTGTATTACGTATTCTGGAAGCCGTGCGCCAGTGTGACTTGGTTGATACTTGCCGCATCTATCAGGCATCTACTTCCGAACTTTACGGGAAAGTGGAAGAAGTTCCACAGAACGAGAATACCCCGTTCCATCCTTACTCTCCTTATGCTGTGGCAAAACTGTATGGGTATTGGATCACCAAGGAATATCGTGAGGCGTACAACATGTTTTGTTGTTCGGGGATCCTGTTCAATCACGAATCGGAACGCCGTGGCGAGACGTTTGTAACTCGTAAGATAACTCTTGCCGCTGCTCGTATCGCCCAAGGTAAGCAGGACAAGCTATATCTCGGCAACCTGTCATCACTTCGTGACTGGGGCTATGCTAAGGATTATGTGGAGTGCATGTGGCTGATCCTCCAAAACGACAAGCCGGAAGACTTTGTGATCGCTACTGGCGAGCAACATTCTGTGCGTGAATTCTGTCAACAGGCTTTCCGTCATGTTGGCATCAAACTGCGCTTTGAGGGTGAAGGTGAAAACGAAAAAGGTATTGACTGTAAGACCGGCAAGGTGCTTGTCGAAGTGTCGCCCGATTTCTACCGTCCAACCGATGTGGTGAACTTGTGGGGTGATCCGTCAAAAGCGAAGCGGGAATTGGGCTGGAATCCGAAGAAAACATCATTTGAACAACTTGTGAAAATCATGGTAGATGCAGATATGGCGAAAGTAGCTGTTGAGCGAGCATCTCAACAGGTACGTACCAACCTTGCCGAATATCTGGAAAAAGGAATTGTGAAATAATAATGGAGTTATAATGAAAAAGAACGCTAAAATATATGTGGCCGGTCACCGGGCATGGTCGGTTCGGCCATTGTCCGTGAACTGCAACGGCAGGGATATACGAATATCATCACACGCACACATAAAGAGCTGGACCTGACTCGTCAGGAAACCGTGGAACGCTTCTTTGCCGAAGAAAAGCCCGAATATGTATTCCTCGCCGCAGCAAAGGTGGGCGGTATCATTGCCAACCAATCGGCATTGGCGGACTTCATGTACGAGAACATGATACTGGAAATGAATGTCATCCACTCGGCATGGCGCAATGGTTGCAGGAAGCTGGAGTTTCTCGGTTCATCGTGCATATACCGCGTATGGCGCCCCAGCCGATGCTTGAAAGTTGCCTGCTTACCTCCGAACTGGAAAAGACCAACGAGGCATACGCATTGGCGAAAATCTCCGGATTGAAATACTGCGAGTTTCTCAACCGTCAGTACGGCACGGACTATATCAGTGTGATGCCCACCAATCTCTATGGGCCGAATGACAACTACCACCCCGAGCACAGCCACGTGTTACCGGCGCTTATCCGCCGCTTCCACGAGGCAAAGATAGCCGGCTTGAAAGAAGTAACCTGCTGGGGTGATGGAAGTCCGCTCCGTGAGTTCCTTTATGTGGACGACCTCGCCAACCTATGCGTGTACCTGATGAACAATTACAGCGGCAACGAGACTGTCAATGCCGGAACAGGAAAGGAACTGACCATAAAAGCGCTGACAGAACTGGTGGCGAAAGTCATAGCTACGAGGGCGCAATCAAGTGGGATACCACAAAGCCCAACGGTACGCCCCGTAAACTTTTGGATGTATCGAAAGCGGCTTCGCTCGGATGGACTTACAAGACGGAACTGGAGGAAGGCATACGCCTTTCTTACGAAGATTTCCTGAACAATCCTATTAGGGCGGAACGATAAATAACTAAATGTACATAAATAGTTTTCAAAGGTTTATATGCAAATCATACTGTTATCCGGCGGTTCGGGTAAAACGCCTGTGGCCGCTTTCCAATAATACACGGTCAAAACAATTCATCAAACTGTTGACTGCACCCGATGGCTCGAAAGAGTCGATGGTGCAGCGGGTGGTACGGCAATTACGGGAAACCGGCATCTGTGATTCGATTACCGTGGCAACAAGCCAGTCGCAGCGGGACGTCATCATCAACCAGCTTGGGGAAGAAATTCCTGTAGTTACGGAACCGGAGCGTCGCGATACATTCCCGGCTATCGCTCTTGCAAGCTCGTATTTGGCTTACGAACGAAAATGTTCCATCGATGAGATTATAATCGTCATGCCTTGCGACCCTTATACTGAAGTAGGTTATTTTGAAACGATTCGCAGGATAGCGGATGCAGTGAAAAACAATGTAGCCGAACTGGTATTGATGGGTATTAAATCCACATATCCGTCAACAAAATACGGATATATAGTGCCAGCCAATAATGTACAGAACAAAGGAGCATTTCAAATATCACGCTTCACGGAAAAACCGGATATGATGACTGCCGAGAAACTTATTTCGGAGGGTGCTTTCTGGAATGGGGGTGTGTTTGCTTTCCGGTTGGGGTATATGATAGATATCATCGCCCGATACATCAAAGCCGACACGTTTGCGGAAATCCGTTCCCGTTATGGAGAGTTTCCGAAAATCAGTTTCGACTACGAGGTCGCCGAAAAGGCGCAGTCGGTAGCCGTCGTGCCTTTTACCGGAGAGTGGAAAGACCTCGGCACATGGAACACGCTGACTGATGAACTATCGGAACATACTATCGGCAATGTCGTTATGGATGATGAATCCGAGAATACGCACGTCATTAACGAACTCGAACTGCCAGTCATGTGCATCGGTGCACGGAATCTGGTTATCGTGGCATCGAATGACGGAATCCTGATCTCGGACAAGAGTAAGAGCGAAAACATCAAGACTTACGCCGACCGCCTGCAACGTCGGCCGATGTTCGAGGAGCGTCGCTGGGGCGAATATAAAGTGGTCGATACAGAGGAGTTCCCCGACGGTTATAAATCCCTTACCAAGCAATTGAAAATCAAATCCGGTAAGTGTATAAGCTATCAGGTACACCGCCATTGCGATAAAGTCTGGACGTTCATCGATGGCGAGGGGGAACTGGTACTTGACGGTATCCGGTCAATAGTCGGTAGAGGCGATACGGTTACGATCAAGAAAGGTATTAAACATGCAGTCAGGCTATCTCCGACTTAACATTCATTGAGGTACAGTCTGGAGCTCTTCTTGTAGAATCAGACGTAGAACGTTTTGAATGGATATGGAGCGACAGATAGATAAATCCAAACATCTGATATTCGAACACGATACTTATCAGGCGAATATCGAAGCCTTAAGACAGGATATAAAGGACAAAAAAAAAGATTGTCCTGTTTGTAGGTGCCGGAATCAATTTAGGGGGTGACAGCAGCATTGACATCAGTTGGAACGGGCTGCTAAACATGATGCTCAAAGACGCTTTATCCATATTGTCTGCCGAGAAAAGATATACGACTAAAGAGAGGGAACGTCTGGAAAGCCTGCTATGTTCCTCTCTAAGAATCGGCCTAAGAACTGAAGAAGAGCAATCCCTTTGGGAAACATTGCACACTACCGTTGAAGGAGAGTTTACGTCCTTGGTGCGAGCTTCCATCATCAAATCTATTTTGGGTAAAAATTATATCCATACGATTCGCCATCAACTGTACCGGTATTGCGATAAGGACAAGATGACTGAAATCTTTTTAGAGTATTATGGTCATGGAAAAGAATTAAAAGAAGATGCTCCTTCCTTGAATTCTTTATACCAGCTTGCCCGGTTCATTTTACTGTACGAGCCTCTCGTGGCTGTTGTAACTTACAATTATGATAAATTCCTTACCATGGCCGTCGAAGTCCTGTATGAGAATAAAGACAAATTTTTTTCTGATAAGGAACAAGATATGTTAATGGAGAACAAACGATGGAAAAACGGAGTCAGGATTGAGGAAGTATATGGCAGCTTTAACAATTCTCAACAGGCAGACAATATCCTGTCAATATACCATATACATGGTTACCTGCCCCCTTTCAACGAACCGTTTTTGAGCGACGGGAACGAAATCGTCCTTTCGATGGAAGAGTATTATGACAATGTACGCAATGTCTATTCTTGGCAAACCGCTACCCAATTGCATTTTCTATGCCATTTCACCTGCATATTTGTAGGAATTTCATTGAGTGACATCAACCCGCAAAGGATGGTGCATTATGCCAGTTCGATTGGTAACGAGGACAAGATCTATTTCCTTCATGCCTCCACAAAGAACTATTTGAAAGAGACCCAGGCAGAGGATTATAAAAGTTATGTCCAGATAATGGAAATCAAAGATGCATTTTTTACAAATTATGGTCTGACCCCCATATTTGAACTCGGGGGATACAAAGAACTGTATAATCATATATTTAATGTATTATGGGACAAGGAATAAACACCGTCGGAAAAATTTCGACAGGAATACAAGGATTGGACAAAATGCTGCTTGGCGGTCTCCAATTGCCATTGATAAATCCGAAAGAAGATATTTCATCTTCCGAGAAAGGCATTATCATTGTCTTGAAAGGTGACCGGGGCACAGACAAAACCTTGTTTGCGATGCAAATGATGCATGGTATCGCCAAATCATTGAACAATCTGGAATTTAAGCCGCAAGTTCCCGCATTCTATTCATTGGACAAGAACACAGACCAGATGAACGACATGCTTTTGGACTTCATTATCTCCAAGTGTATTGACAAGATGGTCAGGACAAGCAGCTTAAGCAATGACTGGACAGGCAGTCGGTTTGCCGATGCGATATTTGACACGGGCAAAATTCGTGCGGGAGCATCGCACTCCAGTGCTCCGCCGCCATTTCCTGAAAATTTGAAAAGCAAGATAGATTCATATATATCCGAAGGCATTGTATTTTACAACATCCGGACTAATTCATTGCATTTCAGAACAGCCCAGTCCATAGATTCGCAGGCAAATATACTATTTACCCGTAGATATGATAAGATTTCTGATTATCAGAAATCTCAAATGTATTTTCGTCTGATGGAAACTTCGATTTTAGGAATGACTTTTTTTGATGTTCGATTCAATGGACATATTCCTATAGAAAATGAAAATAAAGATTCCAGAAATGAAATGGAATATAAATACGTGACAACTCCTTCTCACACATTCAGCAAAATCCTTTCACATATACAAAAAGGGGCAGAAGAGAACACCAAGAACAAATCGATGCCCTCTTCCTGCATTGTCATAGACGGATTGACAAAAATCAGCGATAGCGATCTGAAAAGTTTTGAGTTGACGCCTTTTGAACATATACTGAGAAAGAGCGCGCTTGTCACTATTATCGTAATTGATGACTTGGATGAAAAATTAAAGATAAGTGCAGACATCCTGATTGAACTTGGGCGTATAGAGAACAATAAGGAAAATTATACATCCCATGCTCTCCGTATTAGCAAGAGCGTGTTCCAAATGTGCGCATACGGGTGGCATGAATACAAGAAGAGAGATTACGGAATAGAGGTGTATCCGAGTTCCCATCTTCTGCTGCAACAAAAACGGTATTTGCCGCAAGCCAAGATTCTGACCCAACAGGGCATTTTAGAAAACCATTATTTACGTCATGTAAATGCAAATGTTTTTGATGATGTCAAGAACAAAGGGAAGCTGAAAGAATATGAAGAGTATAAAAGGTCTGAAAATTCGGCCATGGATGTACTTCGAAACCTTTATTTTGGTTATACTGAAAAGAAAACAACCACGGTGAAAGAAGCCTTGCAAGAACTTTTTGGCTATAAAAATGGGACTACATCCGGAGAAATAATTGCAATACTCGGTTCTCCAAACTCCTTTAAGTTCTATTTGGCGGCAGGAAGCTGTTTCTGTGCAGCAAAACAAGGTATCCATACATTGTTCTTAACTTTTGACAGACTGATTGACAATCTTAGGCTGCATTTGGTATGTCCGGCATGGAATTCCATAGAAAACAGACCTGTCCCTTGTTTAGATGACACAAATAATGGAAAAGAAAAAGGCACGTACATAGCTTATACTAATGATATTAAGGAATGTTCATGCACAGCAAATTGTTTGCGCCATTGCAGATTGTCAGAATGTGAAAAATGCTATTCCAAGATGCATTCCTTCAATATCAATATGGGCTGCATATCAACGGATGAGTTATTGTACTACTTGAACGAACAACTGAATATTTGTTTTGATAAGAATGCAGACAAAAAGATAAAGCGGATTATCATTGATGACTTGCAAAAAATAGATTATAGCTTTCCCCTATTGAAAGGGAATGATTTGTTCTTAAGCGCAATCAAGAACTATTGCCAAAAGAAAAGTATTGACCTGATTATATTGTGTGACAAGAATGCAGGACTGGCAAAATGTTTAAGGTCATTAGCTGATAATGTCATATGCATGGAGCGGGATGATACAGGCCAGTCACTGTCCATTTATGTGGAAAAATATTCCGGCATAATATCTCCCAGTCATATCTTGAAAGAAGGAATCAAAATAGAAAATGCGGAGGGAAAAAGCATCTATGATGTTTTTGCATTGTCAAGGCAACTCCTGTGAAATAGAGTTTGAGCCCAATGCTGATCCAATAAGTTTTAAGGATTTCTGGAAGGAATGACTTTCCCTCAATACTTTTTCAATGCAATGGAGAAAAGGCTTCTATCAAAGAGTTGCATCTGGTACGGGAGACTTGTCTGTGATGAGTTTGCGCCTTTGTTACTGTGCCCGCTATATTGCTGTTAACAGAGACAATATAAATGCATATGGTTAAATCGAAGCTGTAGAAGAATAGAATAATTTTATAATCTATCAATTTATGAACAAAAAAAGTGTTTTTGATCGGAATGCTTCTTGGCACGCTGCCTTTAGGTGTAGCGGCGCAGGAAGTTTTGAAGCCAGACACAATCCATACGGAACTGCGCTCTGACTTTTTGGAAGAACTCGGCGACACGACCGACCTGGTCGTAGCGGTAGTGGAACAGGCAACTGGTTCATCAGTCTGTCCGGAGGAGTCAATTCCTTGGCGGCGGAGGGGAACCGAGACTATGACAAATTCATTGACCGCGCACAATTCTCCTTACGATTTAATATCGGTAAATGGTTCACTCCCGTATGGGGATTCCGCATACAGATGGGGGTTGGTAAATTGTCCGGGCATCATTTTACTGGAGGAATATACAATATTCACGACCCGTTATATGACCATAGCGTCATACCCGAAGGAATGAAACCGTACCTGACGGAGAAGAACGGTCATACTTGGTATCACAGCAAATTCGCTATATGGACTGGTCCGTCAACCTGATGACGGATGCCGTCCGCTGGTTTACGAAAGAAAAGAAGCCTGTCGGACTGATATTGTCCGCCGGTCCCGGCTTCGCACACGGGTTCGCCTCACGAGGGGTATCGGCATCGAACTCATTCGCTTTCAATGCGGGCATCATGCTGAACATGAACGTGCATAAGAACTGGGATGTTTTTGCAGAAGTCCAAGGAAATATTGTGGATGAGAGCTTTGATAACCATATTGGCGGGCAACCTAATAACCGGAACCGCACCATCGAAGGCTACGCAGGGCTGAACATCGGTGTCTCCTACAAGTTCGGCGGGCGGAAATTTGCCCGTTATGCCAAGGTACACCCCGTGACCTATGAGTCAGTACGCTACATCCAGCCTCCCACGAAGGTGGAAGTGGTCCAACCCGCCGCCGAAGAGGTCGTGACCGCCTTTGCCGTGCGCTTCCTCATTGACAAGTACAATATCGAGGATGACCAGAAATTGAACATCGACCGTATGGCACGTTATCTGAAACGCCATCCGGAAGCCCGGCTGGAACTGACCGGATTTGCCGACAAGGAGACGGCTTATCCAGCTTACAATATGAAACTGAGCAAGCGCAGGGTGGATGCCGTGCGTGACTACTTGACAAAAGAATGCGGCGTGATGCCTCCCGGCTGGTCATCAAGGCTAAGGGCGATACCGAACAGGTATATAGCGAGGACTACCGTTGGAACCGGGCTGTGGTCATGAGAATAATCGACAATGAAAACAAGAACTGATATGAAAAAGATAGTAGCATCAATAGCGATGGTATGGGGATGCCTGCTTACGGCACAAGCCCAGGCTCCTCAAAAGGAAGTGAACCGGACCGTGCAAATGGATACGATAGAAGTGAATTACAAAACCCGTTACATCTCCTCCTTTTGGGATAATTTCTATATTGAGGCGGACTTTGCCGGACGAATGTTGATGGGCGAGGATGATGCGAGCCTCTCCTTCGGTAAGCGGTTGAAGCCGGGATTCAGCCTGACAGTGGGCAAATGGCTGCATCCGGATTTCGGCGTGCGCCTGAATTTTGGCGGTTCCCGGCTGAAGGGATGGAATGCCGGTGCGACCGGTATCTACGCCTACCACGACAGCTGGGTGGACAATTTCGACCCGGTACAGGAATATTGGAACTGTAAAGGCGTGGACACGAAGAACGGCTACAAGCAGGATATGAAGTATTATGAGTTGAACGCGGACTTCTTGTTCGACCTCTATAATATCTTCACGTCCAACAACCGCTTGAACCGTCGGTGGACCTCACAGGGATATGTGGGCGTGGGCATGCTCCGCACTGCCAAGTACCATGGATGGAAGACAACGTGAAAGTTGCTTTCCGGTTGGGCGTAACCGGCAACTACAACATCACCGACCGACTGGGCGCACATCTGACGGTGGGATGTGCACTGACCGGTTCCAGTTTTGACGGTGAGCTGGGTAAAGGTGACAAGTTCTCCGGTATCCTTAACGGCTCCATCGGTCTGAGCTATCGCATCGGGCGGCAGGGCTACAAGGTGGTGCGTCTTGTCCCGAAAGAGCAGCTTGCAGCCTTGAACAACGCCGTAACATTGATACGTCAGGAACAGATTGTTCCCGGTGACACGATAGAGGTGGCAAAGGAACGTATGACAGTTGGTAGCCTGCTGATACCTTCCGTGGTATTCATCCCGGACAAGAACGACTTCAACGAGGAACTGCAAATGGTGAATGTCTTCCGTATCGCACGTTATATGATGCGTTATAAGGATGCGAAAATTGCGATAGTGGGCAATACGGGAAAGACAGACAACCGTTTGGCCCGTCATCGTGCTGAAAAAATACGTGACATACTGGTTAACAGGTACGGTATCTTCCCTGAGCGCATGGAGATACGCACTTATGACGTGAATGCCAAATATGGTGTGACCGGCTATGAGCAGTCTGTCAACTTTACGGTGGTGGAATAAAAGGCTGCTTCTATATAAGTTATAAATCGATTTATAAACATTTAAATTTCAGAGTTATGAAAGAAAAAATCAACAAAGTGGAGACTTATGAGTCTCCCAAGTGTGAAGTTATGGAACTCCTTAGCGAAGGTCCGCTATTGAGACCTTCTTTGGGGGATATGGGAGATGGTGACGATGGACACATCCCAGAAGAAGGAGACGGTTTTTATGGTGAGAATTATTAAGTGTATTTTTATGAAACCCTTTTTATTATGGAGTGTGGCCCTGTTAATCGGGGCCACCTCCTGCACAGATCAAATCATACAGAATGAAAAAAGCCGTTCGGTCCGGTTGAACTGACCTTCAGCGCGTCGAACGGAGAAATGAGTCCCGGCACGACAACGCGGACACTAGTACGCGAAGGCTTGAAAACATATTGGGTAGCCAATGAACCGGATCAGCCTGATTGACGGGGCGAACGTGAACAATCCTTTCATTACGAAAGACGGTGGTGTAGTGACGAATTTCAAAGGAAAAGTCACGCAACCATCGCCCGACTGGTATTGTGCCTTGTATCCCTACAACAGTAAAGCCCAATTTGACGAGAATACGTTTATCTTTACAACTACCCTTTACACACATCAGTATGCCGAACCTGGAAGCTATGCCTCCGGTATGAATTTGGCTGTGGCACGCTCAGCGAACGATGACGCACAAGATCTGGGATTTTATAATGCCGCCGCATATTTACGTGTGATAATTCTCCGGAATACGAGGGGGACGACATCTCTTCCATGCGCCTGAATGGCAACAATGGTGAATTGCTGGCAGGAGATGTGACCATTCCCGCAACCTACGAAGATGAGGTTGTGGCTAGAGTTATAGACAATGAAAACGCATCAGAGACAATCTATCTGGATCAAGCCAGACAGGGACAGACTTGTATAAAGGGCAAAAGTTATTACTTCGTATTGGCTCCCACGAATATGACTGAAGGCTTTACACTGACGTTGGTAAATGAAGAAGGCAAAACGGCTGCAATACGAAAAGCCGGCCCTGTTGATTTCTCTAGGAATGTAGTGAATACTATCACCATAACGGAGGCAACTTTTGATGGAGAGGAATGTGGCACGGTCACTTCTGATGGCCTCTTTACCGTGACCAGCTGGATTGTCTTTATGAATGGGCGGAACTGGTGTCCAGCGGCCAATATGACCTGGGGTGCTATATCACAACGGATATTGATTTTGAAAATGATATCCGCACATGGCCGCAGCTCGGAACGAACGAACATCCGTTTACCGGTCGTATCATTGGCAACGGTAAAACCATCACCAATTTCAAAAGTACGGGTGACGCGCAGTTTACCGGTTTCGTTTGCGGTTATGGGAGCGGGTGGCTCCGTGGAGAACCTCTCGTTCGATTCGCCTTCCGTTACTTCCTCTTATCAAGGAGATCTGGGTAATGTGGACGATGATGGTTATCTGGGTACCATCGTCGGTCGATTGAACTACGAGGACAAGTTCAATTATACCGACGCGTCTATTCGGAACTGCCGCGTGATGAACCCGTCTCTCAGCGGAGGAGAAAACGTAGGAGGCATTGTAGGGCGCAGTTACGGACGTAACGATGCCGTGAACAATTGTACGGTGGTAGGTGGAACGATTACCGGACACATGTTTGTGGGGGGCATTGTCGGCAACACGGAAGGTATCATCGAAAACTGCCATGTGAAGGACGGCACCAGTCTTTTGGCACACTCGGTACGGTCGGAAATCCGCATAGGCGGTATTGTCGGCACAAACAACTCCGGTCAGATAGTGGCCTGTACGGCAAATGTGACGGTGAGCGGAGATACTGGCAGCGACAATCAGTTGGATCCCCGCTACGTTGGAGGTATCGCCGGAGCGAATAACGGCACGATCGTGGCCTGCGCCGCAAGCGGAAAAGTGGAAGGATCCTACGGTGGAGCCATTGCGGGTGAAAGCTATGGAGACATCTATGCCTGTTACGCCAACCGGATGGAGGCTGCCGCGATAGTTTATCGTATCAAGAAAAACATGAATAATGCGGTAGATGTGACAAAACCGACGTTCAAGGCCTGCTATGGGACAGGTGACTCATCGAAGCCTTTCTTCGGAATCGATGAGGAAAATGGGAACAGGGAGGATTGCGAGGTGGTCAGTGACCTCCAATTGGTCATGTCTACTATGAACTCTACTATCGAGGAAGTCGCACGGGCTTCGGAATTTGAATACGGCGCACCGTATAAGTATGTGGCGAACACGGAAGATGATAGTAGTGTCTTTCCTTTCAAAGCGGTACTCCCGCAGGAATAATTCTGCGGATATCCCTTTTAAGAGACTGGAAAATTGTAGAAAAATTCTTTCAAAAAATATCCGGGAGGCCCATTGGGATTGATTCTGTTTTAATAAACCGATTGATACCTTGTTTATGACCGACCGGATAGAATAGACTTTATCCCGACAATCCGGGGACCTCGATCACCGAGATTTCCGGATTGTCTTTTATTGAACGAAGAAATACATGAGATTATTTTACACCTATACCGTGGCCGGACACCCGTTCAGGCTGGAAATACCGGCTAGTTTTCCTATAGACGAGCTCCTGTCCCCCTACCTCCCGTTCAAGGGGATGGCGGAAGGATGTACGGAACCGATATTCACCCTGCGTGTGGAGAAGGATGTCACGCATCGTACGGGGTAAAACGCCGGGGCAACTGATCTATAGAGGAGACATCCAGCCTTATCTCTGGCTTTACCGAAATGATGCAAACCAGACCTTTGGCTTTCCATGACACAACGGGAGCCGGACTGCCTGCTGTCCGTATCCCCATCCTATAGGGAAGGAGAGCTGCATATCTGTGCTCAAGACACGTCTGGACAGATCGCTTTTGCCCTGAATAGCAGCCTGATGCTACTCTATGCGTTGAATACCGCCAGTAAGGGGACGCTGCTTGTCCATGCCGCCACCGTGGAATTTGAAGGCAAAGGCTATTTGTTTCTGGGGCGCAGTGGTACCGGAAAGAGCACCCATGCCCGTCTCTGGCTGGAACATGTGAAAGGTTCCAGCCTGTTGAACGATGACTCTCCCATCCTTCGTGTGGAGGATAACGGAAGTGTATTTGTTTATGGTTCGCCGTGGAGCGGCAAGACGGCTTGTTACAAGAAATGTCGTGCGGAGCTGGGGGGCGTAGTACGTCTCTCCCAGGCCCCGCTTAATCGAATCAGGGCGATGACCCCAATCGAGGCCTACGCACCTTGCTTCCTTCTTGCTCGTGCATACCATGGGAGAGGAAGATGGCGGACGGGGTACATAACTCGATAGAGCGGATTATCGGACGATGTGGCAGCTATCATTTGGAATGTCTACCAGACAAGGCTGCCGCACGGCTTTGCGCTCAAACGGTAAAGGCTATATAATGATAAAAAAAAGAAAAGCCTGCCATACTGTTGGCAGAAGAAATACATCATCTCGTCATGGAAGGCCGGACTGTGGAAATAAAAGCTAGAGGTTCCAGTATGCGCCCATTCATCCAGGGTGGACGGGACAGCATCGTGCTCGGTCCGGCTCATGGTATCCGAACAGGAGATATCCTCTTGTGTCGGATCGCACAAAAAGACTATGTCATCCATCGTCTGGTAAGGAAGGAAGAGGACGGCTTGATTCTGATGGGTGACGGGAACCTCAAAGGAACGGAGCATTGCACGGCGGATAAGGTTGTGGCCAAGGCTATCAGGATAGTCGGTCGGAAACGGACGTTGAGTTGTGACAGTCCCTGCTTCCGTTTCCTGTCCTTCCTGTGGTGGCGGTTGCTACCTGTGCGCCGCTATCTGCTGGGGCTACTCCGTGCCGTAGAAAAAGTAAAAGACATTATAATAAAAGCATCTTGAATATGCGTATAAAGAAAGGATTTGTGCTCCGCCGGATGTGCGGGGAGCATGTAGTGACGGCTGACAGCCTGGAGCAAATCAATTTCAATAAACTGGTAACACTGAATGAATCGGCCGCCTACCTGTGGCAAGCGGTGGAGGACCGGGACTTTTCCCCGGAACTTCTGGCCGGCCTACTGGCGGAACGTTACGGGATAGACCACGACCGGGCATCGGCTGATGCCGTTAATATTTGTGAGGCATGGCAAAAGGCGGGCGTGACAGAATGACGGCCGATGACGAGCGTCGCTTCTTTTCTCTGCTCCGGGCCGGTTTGTGGGACAAGGATGTTGAACTCTGTTTGTTCGGTAGCCCGGTGGATTGGCAAAGCCTGTTGGAACAGGGACGGAAGCAGACCGTTCTGGGTGTCCTTGCCGACGGTATCGGCAAGCTCCCCCCGCCTTGCGTCCACCGTTTCCAATCCACCGTTCGTTGCAACAGGAATTGCTGCACATCCGTCAGGGACATATCCTGCTCAATCATGTCTTACAGGAAATTTGGGAAAAACTGGCTTGTGCCGGCATCCGTCCCGTTCTGCTGAAGGGACAAGGTATGGCACAATATTATGTCTGCCCCGAACAGCGGCAGTGTGGGGATATCGACCTTTATGTCGGACCGGAACAGTACGATCATGCCTGTCAGGTGCTCAAAAAATACGGAAAGCCTACCGGTGAGGAAAACGAAAGTTCCAAACATCGCCACTTTCATCGGAACGGGGTGATCATTGAGATACACCGCCTTGCGGGTACTTTTTCCGATCCCCTGACCAATAAACGCTTCCAACGGTTGACACGTACTTATCTGCACGAGGATGGCTACTGTTTTGAGAAACTGAAGGGAACGGATGTGTCGCTTCCCCCGGTGAATTTCGACGCCTTGTTTCTTTTTTTTCACATGGTTGGTCATTTCATCCACGGTGGTGTCGGTCTGCGACAAGTGTGCGACTGGGCTCTTTTCCTGTCTGCCCGTTCGGCAGACATCGACAAGGAACGTCTGTCACGGGAAATCCGTTTTTTGCATATGGAAAAATTCTGGCGATTATTCGGAGGTATCGCTGTAGACTATCTGGGATTATCAGGAAACTCGTTTCCTGATTTCTTTTTTATCGGTAAAAAAGAAATGCGTCGTGCAATGAATCTGGATACTGGAAACCGGAAATTTCGGTCACTACTTTTTGACCTTAGCCTGCGTCCTAAAAATTATTATGGAGGCAAGTTGTACGGATTTTATTGCCGGGTCCGCTGGCAGAGGGAAGTTTTTTCTTTTGCCCCATGGATGCTCCTGCGTGGAGGGTTGGTGGACTTCTGGGGAAGTATTAAAACCGTTTTGACGCATAAATAGAACAAATGAAGTCATTTTGCCTATACGCTCGTTGGTTGTGGACGGCTTCCAAAGAAACGAGGGCAAGCCTTTTCCTGTACAGCCTGCTGCAGTTGCTTTACACGGGCGTATCCTTTTACTTCATTTATGTATGCAAGACGCTGGTAGATATCGCCTCCGGGGTTTCCACTCTTGACTTTCAGCGATACATCTGGCAGCTGGCCGGCTGCGTGGTTTTCCAGCTCATCCTCTCAAACGGGAAAAGCTACCTGTCCGTAAGAAACAACATCCGGCTGCAGAACTATCTGCGCAGCCGGATGTTTTCCCGTCTTGCCGGCATGGATTATGAAAGCCGCCTGCGTTACCATTCGGGCGACATACAAAGCCGTCTGACAGAGGACGTGCGAGTGGTCGCCAACATGCTGGGACAATCCCTGCCCTCTTTTGCCGCGACGCTCATGCAGCTAGCCATGGCTTTGGCCTTCCTTTCATCTTTGGATATCCGGCTGGTCTGGTTGCTTATCACGGTCTTGCCGGCATGCCTGCTTTTAGGCAAGCTCCCGGCAAGAAATGTCCGCCGCTTGACCCTTGCCATCCGGCAAGGAGACAGCCGTGTGCAATCTTTCTTGCAGGAATGCTTCCAGCACCTGTTCCTGCTGCAGGCATTCGAGAAGAGGTCCTGGATGGAAAGACAGATGGGGGATATTCAAGATGAATTGTACAGTAAAACCATGCGACGTAACCGGTTTTCCACCGCATCCCGCGTAATGGTCCAACTTGCCTTTTCCGGTGGATACTCCATCGCTTTCCTCTGGGGAGTGCACGGTATTTATACGGGAACGGTCACGTTCGGCATGATGACCGCCTTCCTGCAACTGGTGGGACAGATCCAGCGTCCCCTCATGGAGATGGGACGGCAGTTGCCTTCTCTTATCCATACCACAACTTCCATAGACCGTCTGAAGGAACTGGAAACGGACTCGATGGCAACGGCTCCGGCTTCGTTTTCGTTGCCCGGAAAGTTAGGTATCCGTTTCCGAAACGTTTCCTTTCATTATCCGGGAGCTTCTCGGTATATATTAAGGTGGTTCAGTCATGATTTCAGACCCGGATCCAGTACTGCCATCCTGGGGGAAACCGGTGCCGGGAAAACAACAATTTTCCGGCTGATTCTCTCATTGCTACGTCCTACGGAAGGGCATATCCTGTTATATAACGGGACAGGGTTAGAAATGGAGCTTTCCTCCGCCACACTTTGTAACCTGATATACGTTCCCCAAGGAAACAGCCTGTGGAGCGGCACTATCCGGGAAAACCTCCTGCTGGGTAATCCCGAAGCGACAGAATCCGAACTGTGTGAAGTCCTGGAAGTGGCCGCCGCAGAGTTCGTGTTCGGCTTGGCGGAAGGCCTGGACACATTCTGTAGCGAGCAGGGAGGCGGCTCAGCGAAGGTCAGGCACAACGTATAGCCATCGCCCGGGCCCTGCTACGCAAGGGAAGTGTCTATTTATTTGACGAGTTGAGCTCCTCTCTGGATGACGAAACGGAAAGCCGGCTTATCCGTAACCTCTCCGTTTATCTGCAGGGGCATACCCTCCTTTTTATCACCCACCGGCATCGTATCGCGGCATATTGCGACTGCATGGTGACAGTCAGACGCACTACGGAACCGGTCAATACCGGAAACGGTTTGGAATATGTGGAAAAGAGAGAGCATCCATAATTTTCCCTAGCGTAAAGTCCTGTCATAAATAATGGAGAATGAGGATGGTATAAAGATATGCAGTTGCCAACAACAAATAACGAAAAACATAAATGTGGGATGGTGGTCACAGACAGGCCTCCATTTTACCGAACAAAAAAGTCATGTGGTTAAGATTTAAGATATTTGTAGGATATATTACTTTGATCACCCTTTTGGCGTTCACTGTTTATTCCTTCCGCAAGGAACAGATGGAGAGAAACCGTCTGCGACAGGACGAGCGTGAACTGATCCATACCCGTCATTTGGCCGAACAAATCTACGCCGCATTGTTGGAACTGTCCGCATTGGGTGAGACTGTCGGCGTGTGGAAGGAGGCAGACCTCAGTACCTATCAGAGAAAGAGCAAAGAGGCCTGCCAGCATCTGCAAGGGTTGAAACCATATATTCATTCCACAAAAGGACTATCACGCGTGGATTCGCTTTGTATCCTGCTGGAACAAAAAGAACAATTGCTTGATACTGTCATGCGGACGTTCATCCGTTTACAGGAAGTGGGGGAAATCGTTAACCGTAAAATACCCGTTATTGTCTCTCATGTGCAAAAGACGACAGAATCTCTCTCTGAGTCCGCCCCAAAGGATACGGTACGGAAAAGTTCCGGGCCTACGAGTTTCTGGTCCCGACTGTTAGGACGGAAAGAGAAACAATCCGCCTATTTGGAACAACGAAAAAAACAGAAGGAAATCTCCGATCGGAAACGACAGAAAACATCGGCGACCGGGATACTCCGTTCACTGAACAGGGAGGTGACGAAGCGCCAGAGAGACGAAAGAGAAAAGTTGCTGTTCCAAATGGATGAATTATATGATAAAAGCATCAAGCAAAACCAAAGGCTGCATAGCATTCTCAAAGAACTTGAAACGGAAGCGAACCTGCGTATAGAGAACCGTTACCGGCAGTTCGTGGCGGAGCACGACCGGTCATTTCATACACTGTCAATTGTTGCCATATCCGTTTCCTTGCTGGCTCTCCTGCTGTACGGCCTCGTCCATCGTGACCTGAAACGCAAGTACCGGTATCAGCGCAGGCTGGAGTCCTCCAATACGGAGAAACAGGAGCTCCTCCAGTCCAGGAAAGACATGATGCTCTCCATCGCCCACGACCTTCGCTCGCCCCTTGCCACGATAAGCGGCTCGGCCGAGCTGCTCCCCAAGGAGAGCGGCGAACAGGGCAGGATGAGATACGTGGACAACATCCGGCACGCCTCGGAATACATGCTCTCGCTGGTCGACACGCTCATGGAGTTCTACCTGCTCGACAGCGGCCAGTTGCAACATCATCCCTCCATCTTTCACCTGGGCACCCTGCTCGGGGAGACAGCCGACAGCCACGCCCCGGCCGCCAAGAAGAAACATCTCGGCTTCTCCACCGGCTTCTCCGGACTGGACGTGGTGGTCGGAGGCGAGAAGGGGTTCCTCCAACAGGTGGTGAACAACCTGCTCTCGAACGCCATCAAGTTCACGGAAGAAGGAAGCGTCCGCCTGGAGGCGGAATATCGGAAAGGCGAGCTCCGCCTTCTCGTACAAGACACGGGCATAGGTATGGATGTGAAGGACGCTTCCCGGATATTCGATCCGTTCGAACGGCTGGAAAACGGCCGGCACGCGTCCGGCTTCGGGCTCGGTCTCGCCATCACTTCTCGGCTCGTATCGGAGATGGGAGGAAAAATCGATGTGGAGAGCACGCCAGGCAGGGGAAGTCGTTTCACCGTGCTGGTTCCCCTGCCTCCCGCCGACGGCAACTCCCTGATGGAGAACCGGCGGCCCTCCGGTAGCCTCCGCCTGGAAAACACGCGTGTCCTCCTGCTGGATGACGATATCAGGCAGCTCGGCATAACGAAGGAGATGCTGCGCCGGTGCCACGCCTCATGCGACTGCTGCACGGACAGCCGCGAACTTATCGCCCGTCTGCGGGAAAATGCCTATGACGTGCTGCTGACGGACATCCAGATGCCGGAGATGGACGGCTTCTCCGTTCTGGAACTGCTCCGTTCTTCCAACATCCCGCAGGCCAGGACCATTCCGGTGGTCGCCCTGACGGCACATGTGAACAAGGAGGAGGAATACCTCGCACGCGGTTTCGCGGGACGCATCCGCAAGCCGTTCACGATAGAGAGCCTCTCGGAAGGTGTGGCGCGGATTATCGGTACCCCGGGGAACAGGGCATGGAAACCGGACTTCTCCCTGATCCTCTCCGGTGAGGAGAACCGCCGGGAGATGCTGGACGAGTTCGCGAGGGAAAGCCGGAAAGACCTGCACGTCCTACATCAGGCGCTGGAAAGCGGCGACCGCCGGACCGTCCGGGAGGTGCTGCACAAGAACCTGCCCTCTGGGAATCCGTCCGGCTGGACTACCCGCTGGAGGAACTGCGGCGGATCACGACCTCGGAACCGGAAGGGTGGACGGAAAAGGAGCTGGAACAGATACGCGACATAGCGGAAGCCGCCGACCGGCTGGCCACCTTCGCGGAACAAATACAAGACATTACGGAATGAAAACGATACTGATCATAGAAGATGACGTGATATACGCCCGCAGCATCGGCAACTGGCTGAGGAAACAGGAGATGGGAAGCGAGCGTGTCACAACCCTCTCCGCCGCCCGGAAGAGCCTCTCGGACAGGGAATACGACCTCGTGCTAGCCGATCTCCGCCTGCCCGACGGCAACAGCACGGACCTGCTCAGGTGGATGCACGACCGCCACATTGCCACCCCGTTTCTGATCATGACCAACTACGGTCAGGTGGAGAACGCCGTGGAAGCCATGCGCCTGGGAGCGGTCAACTATCTCTGCAAGCCCATCCAGCCGGACAAGCTGCTGGAAGCCATCCGCAAGGAGTTCAGCCGTCCCCGTCACGACGGCACGGAGTTCTACCGGGGAGAGAGCGACAAGGCGCGTGAGATGTACCGCCGGATCAGCCTGGTGGCGCCCTCCGACATCTCCGTCCTGATCCGTGGCGCATCCGGTACGGGCAAGGAACATATCGCTCTCGAGCTGCACGAACAGAGCCGCAGAAGGAACCGACCGTACATCACGCTGGACTGCGGATCCTTCCGGAAGATCTGGCTGCCTCCGAGCTGTTCGGCCACCGTAAGGGGGCGTTCACGGGCGCGGAGAGCGACAAGGTCGGTCTGCTGCAGGAGGCCGACGGGGGCACGCTGTTCCTTGACGAGATAGGTAACCTGTCCTACAAGAGCCAGATGCTCCTTCTTCGCGCCCTACAAGAGAAATGCTACAGGCCGGTGGCTCGACCCGGGAGCGCGGCTTTGACATCCGCCTGATCGCCGCCACCAACGAGAACCTGGAGGAGGCCATCGCCGGGGGACGTTTCCGTGAGGACCTGTTCCACCGGCTGAACGAGTTCACCATCCGTGTCCCGCTCCTTTCGGAATGCCCGAGGATATCCTCCCGCTGGCCCGTTTCCTGCTGGGCCACCTCATGAAAGAGCACCACAAACGGGTACAGGGTTTCGACCGGCTGGCGGAGGCGGCCCTGAGACGGTACCCCTGGCCGGGCAACATCCGCGAGCTGAGGAACGCTCTCCGCAGCGCCTGCTGCTGACAGACGGCGACTGGATCACCGCGACTCCCTGAATCTGGACCTGACGTTAAAGCAGGAAGAGGTACCCAGCCTCACGGAGGAGGAAAAAGAGAGGCTGCTGTTGCTCCAAACGCTCGAACAAACTGGGAACAACCGTTCCAAAACCGCCAAGTTGTTGAACATGAGCCGGACAACCTTGTACGAGAAGTTACGGAAATACGGTATTATCTGTTGACAGAGAAAAACATTGGTTGTAGGTGGAGATACTGTTAAAGTTCAGTTAAACGATACTGTCGAAGCCCAAAGCCGTTCCTGACATGCCATAATCAGTTTCATCCTGATGGAAGTGCAATCCAGAGATTTTCTTTTAAAGGAGATACAGTCAGATAAAGGGAATATGTGTCCTTCATTAGCAACACGCTATCGCCTCCTTAATTTCCATGTGACAGAATCGGACGGGGTATTATGGATTGGTTTCAGACCGGGGGTGGTGCATGCCATCGTAAAAGAGGTCTGGAACGGACTGCCCCTGACCCGGTCGGATGCGGAACGATATTATACGGAACTTGCTTTATTGGGCAAACGATATGGGAATCCTTATTTCCGAATCGTGGCGCACGGAGGATTCCTGCCGGAAGCGTTGTCTTTTGAATTGCACGGGCTGACAGTTTCGGATGAAAGTTATATTGAGAGCCTCTCGTCCGGAAAGCATGTGGAGCTTTACCCCCATAACGAGGCGGCATACAGGGCTGTCATAAAAGGATTCGGACAACACCGCATTGGAGCGGTTGTACAGGCGACCGGAACAGGAAAGTCTTACCTGTTGGCACGTTATATTGCGGATCATGCGGAAGAGAGAATATTGGTTCTTGCGCCGAATATCACAATCCTGAATGAGATTCGAAAGGCGGTCGGATTTCACGCCCCCCATGTATGTTACCGGACATTTCAGTCACTGATTTATCGCCGGGAGAATCAAGTGGTGATAAAGACGGACCATATTTTAATCGACGAGTTCCATCACTTTGGTGCCGAGATCTGGGGAGGCGCCTTGCGGGAGGTGATTGAAAATAATCCGCAGGCCATGTGTTAGGAACGTCGGCAACACCAGTCCGTCCGGAAGGGATGATCGATACGGTGGATCTCTATTTCGAGGGAAACTTGTTTTATGAGCTTACTTTGCCACAGGCTTGGTATTACCACATACTGCCGGTTCCGGTCTTGGTGCAAAGCGCTTATGGTCTGGACAACGAGCTGAACCGGTTACAAAAGAAACTAGATCGCAGTGACTGCTCAAAAAAGCGAAAAGAAGGGGTACAGAAGAAAATTGATCTGGCACGTGTGGACTTTAAAGAGGCTTTAGGGGCATCGGAGGTCATCCGAAGATTCCTGCCAGCAAATGTACGTAAGTTGCTGGTATTTTGCCGCGATCTCAGCGATCTGAGAGAAATGGTTCCCGAAGTATGCGGGTGGCTAACACGGGCGGGACGTACCATTGTTCCGTTTGAAATCCATCATGCCAACAACGGACGGCAGAACAACCTGATACTGGAAGCTCTCGGAAAGAGTCGGAGCAGCTGCACGTTCTGTTCTCGGTCAACATGTTGATTGAGGGACTGCATGTGGAGGGCGTGGATGCCGTCTTGTTCCTCAGACCGACGGAATCGTATATTGTCACCCTGCAACAACTGGGACGGTGTCTGGAGGCCGGATCCGGGAAAAAGCCGATTGTTCTGGATTTTGTAAATAACCTGTCCGGAAAATCAGTCTACGACCTGATGGCTCCCCATTGGGAACGTCTTTCCCATGTTCCCTTCCCGAAAGGTTTTGAGGGGGCGACTTCCTTCCTGACAACCGGATTCCTTTCGGACATAAGGCTTCGCATAGAAGAGATACTGGCAGAGCTGGAGCTTGGCAGATCATGTACGAACGACTGGTGGAGTTTCACAGGGAAGAAAATGACTGGCCGTCGGTTACGGAAGGAAAACTCGGCCTGTGGTGCAATACACAACGCATGGCTTATAAACGGGGCAGATTGCAGGAAGAACGTTACCGTCTATTGGAATCGATCGGCTTCGAGTGGAACCAACTTGATTCCAAATGGATGAAGGAGTTCCACGCTTTAAAAAACTTCTTTGATATGCACGGCCGTTGGCCCAGGCGTGAAGACGGAACACTTGCCACATGGAGCTATACCCAGCGGGAAAGACGCAAAAAAGGATGTCTGAGCAAAGAACGTATTCGTTTTTTGGATTGGATCGGTTTCATCTGGAACCAGGACCTGCATGAAGAATGGATGAAAAATTATGAAGCATTAAACTGTTCTTAACAGGCATCGACGCTTTCCGAAATCGGCAGAAGGAACTTGGGAGGTGGTGTTGCACCCAACGGAAAATGCGCAAGCAGGAAAAATCTCCCCCGATCGTCAGGTGCTGTTAGACCAAATCGGATTTGTCTGGTCAGTAGAACAGGTATGGCAAAGCAATTTAGAACGGTTACACTTGTTTTACAGTCAACAGGGACGTTGGCCAGGATGTCGTGAAGGAACATTGGGACGCTGGTGCACTGTCCAAAGACGGGATTATCGGAAAGGGAACATGTCCACTGAACGACTGAAACAATTAGAAGAGATCGGTTTTCCATTAATAGTCTGAAAAATGAATGTTCTATTTTGAAGAAAGAAATTGCAGGCTAATATCCATGTCTTTCCATTTGATTTTTTTGTTTTAATTTGAAGATTATAAAGCAGCTTTGCAGTCCGATCCTTCCGGAAATTAAACTCCTTTTGTTTTGTTTTTCCAAAGTCTTGCGCTTATGTTTGCCGTAAACCATAAAAGAAGATTAGAGTTTATACAGAATAAAGAATAGGGCTATTGGTTATCAGTACCCTAAAACCCTATTCGATATAATGTCTATTGATTATAAATTGTTTGAAAACAAATTACTCATAAGCTATGAATATCCAACCCTTATGTAGCAGGATCAGACTTGAAACCTGCGATTTTGAACGCCGGAAGCGAATGTGGCAGACCGGTCTTGCACAGGCCATGTACAAGCCTCCTGTTACGAACAGTATTCCCCGGATTATCGAGATGAGGCTGCTGGAGCCGATAACGAGGGAATTTTGCCGGAAAACCGGACAGAACATCCACTATCGCAGGCTGGTTCCGGATACCCGTTTTCATCTATTGTGCCAAAGCAAACCTTTTGCTCTTATATCCCTTCCCAATCCGTCCACAGGCAGAGTGTTCATCCAATACCTGAACGAAAGCGCGAGGCGGGCCTCCCCGCTGAGAGAGCTGCGAAATACGGACGAAATCAGTTCGTTCCTCCAGGAGCGGTTTCCCAAATGACATTCCCCGGCTGAGGCCGGCGGTCAAAGGGGCTTACAGAAAGTGTACACTTCCCTTACAATTTTGTAAGGCGGGTGTACACTTTTCATTTACACCCTCAATCCTAATCCGTCTTCCACTACATTGATTGCCTGCCTTTTATAATATTCCCCTGATAAAATCCGTCCGCTGGTACGGCATTCGTTTCCCTTGTCATTGAACATAAAACTTAAATTGCAACCTTATGGAAACATCAATGACAGACCGTCTTCTCGGCTGCTTTGCGAAAGCCGTCCGGGAAAAGAAAGAGCTTACAGAAGCGGAATTGTCGTCCGCCTATACAGAATTCATGAACCACCTGCAATCGATAACCGACGGCGGGCAGCCCGTCATCGTGAAGCTAAGGCGGCTGCGCCGTCTGGAACTGGAGCTGGAAACCTACCGGCACAGGGCATTTCCCGTTCTTGAGGGCCTGACGGACATCTACCTGACAAAAGCCGCCGCCCTGGTCAGGATGGAGACGGACCTGCTACATTTCATGGCGGAGCATCCCGGGCTCCATGCCGCGCCGTCATCTGCCGATGAAAAGACAAGGAACCGTCCCGCCCTCCACTGGAAAGGCTCCCTGGCAAACCTGATGGAACTGGTCGCCTCTCTGGACTATTCCGGTCTGGTAACGGACGGGAAAGGAAACCGCCAGTCCTTCGCCGCCTTGGTCGCGGCATTCGAAACCCTTTTCAATGTCACCCTGCCCAAGCCATACGACCTCCGTGCCGACCTCGCCCGCAGGAAAAAGAACCTCTCCGTCCTGCTTCCCAAACTCCGGGAAACCTACGAGAAAAACATCGTGAACTGCGGGCTCGACCGGCGTTGAACCGGTGGGAAACACCCCTGTCAGTAAAAGTCATCTCCTGTCAGGGATAGTCACCCCGCGCCGTTTGGCGCATAGCGGAATTCTCACTTATTTTGCTCCCGAAAAAATAACCGTAAAGAAACAGAAGAACCTATGGCAAGAATCAAGCAGACACAGAGACCGCAGGATGTGTCCTCTTCCCAGCCTGAAGAGGCGGGCGTAAGCCGAAAGACGCATCCGAGCTCCATTCCTATTATTACGGGTTCCGTCTGGACGAAAGGCAGAACATCGAGTTCGAGAGGCTCTACGCGAATTCCGGCGCGAAGACCAGGTCGCAGTTCATCCTCTCGGCCATTTTCAACAAACCGATCAAGGTCGTGAAAATCGATAAGGCGGCTACGGATTTCTATATCCGGCTGACAAACCTTCAGAGCGACTACCGCCGTGTAGGGGTGAACTACAACCAGACGGTCAAGGTATCCACAGCGGGGAGCTGACCGAGAAGAAAGCCCTCGCCCTGCTTTACAAGCTGGAACAGCTGACCGTGGAGTATATCTCGCTGAACAAGGAGATCATCCGTCTTACCAAGGAGTTCGAGCGATGGTTGCAAAGATAACATCCGGCATGTCCGTCTACGGAGCGCTCTATTACAACCAGGAGAAAGTGGAAAAGGGCAAGGCCCAGACGCTGGGATGGAACCGCATCATGGAACGTCCCGACGGCACGGCCGGCATCCCCGAGTGCATGCGCAGCTTGAGCCTTACCTTGCCATGAACCGGCGGACGGAAAAGCCGGTGATCCACCTCTCGCTCAACCCCCATCCCGACGACAGGCTTTCCGACGAACAACTGGAGACCATCGGACGGGAATACATGGAGAAGCTGGCTACGGCGACCAACCCTACATCATTTCCGGCACGAGGACAACGCGCGTCCACATATCCATATCGTCTCCCTGCGCGTAGACGAGCAGGCAGGAAGATCAGGGATTACAAGGAATGGGAACGTTCCATGAAAATTTGCCGGGAGCTGGAACAGAAATACAGACTGGTCCCGTCAACGAAAGAGGAACGCGAGGTCTCCGGTGCCATGACAGCGGTGGAATACCGCAAAGGCGATCTGAAACACCAGATCGCAAACGTGGTCAGACCGGCCCTGCAGGATTACCGTTTCCGCTCATTCAGGGAATTCAAGGCCCTGCTCGGACTCTTCAACGTGACGGTGGAAGAAGTACGCAAGAGTGTCGACGGAAGGACATGCCACGGGCTGGTCTATGCGGCACTCGATGAGAAGGGCAGACGCTGTGGCGTGGGCATCAAGTCCAGCTACATCGGCAGGAGCGTCGGTTACGAGGCCCTGAAAAGGAAATGCGCCCGGAGCAAGACGTGGATGAAGGCACATCCCGTACAGGAAAGCACAAAGGAGGCCATCCGGGAAGCCCTGCGTCAGGACACCCGGCAGGGATTCCTCCGGCTCCTGGCCGAAAAAGGCGTCGTCCCCATACTCTGGGAAAACGAACAAGGCGTGATTTACGGGGTGACCTACATCGACCACGGATCAAGAACGGTATTCAAGGGCTCGGCCCTTGGCAGGGAGTTCTCCGCCTCCGTCCTGAACAGGCTGTACGGCACGCCGCTTCCCATGACAATCCCCCATGGGGATGCCTCCTTGAAAGAGGAAAGGGCAAGAGGGGAAACCGGACTTGCGGAAGGGCTGCTGGATATCCTCACGACGGAATCCCGTCCTTATCCGGGCGAGGAAACCGTGGAAGGCCCCTACGGAAAGAGAAAAAAGAAACGGAAAACGCCGCGGCCCGCATATCGGCTAAAAGGGTTTCCAAAAGATAAGACATAAGCAAAGTATCACCTGTAAAACAAGTAAAACATGTCACAAGAAGATGCCAGGGGACTCGGCAAGACCACCGACTTCATGCGGGCGGTCAGCATCCTGTTCCTCGTGATGAACGTCTATTATTTCTGCTATCCGTTTTTCCACCGTCTGGGATGTACCAACGGCATGGCGGACAGGATCCTTCTGAACCTGCAACGGGACACGGGGCTGTTCACCCATTCGCTGGTGACCAAGTCCTTCTGCCTGATGTTCCTCCTCTTCTCCTCGATGGGGGCCAGGGGACGCAGACAGATGGAGATGTCCCGACGGCGCATCGGCTGCGTCCTCATTTTCGGGCTGTTGTTTTACTTCTCAAGCGAGCTGCTGCTCACTTCCCCGTGGGACATCCGGCTTGTCACGCTGCTGTACGTCTCCGCCGTCACCGCGGGTTACATCTGCCTCCTGACCGCAGGCATGTGGGCCGGCCGCCTTCTGGGAAGCCGGCTGATGGATGACGTGTTCAACGAGGAGAACGAGTCCTTCATGCAGGAGACAAGGCTGATGACGAACGAGTATTCGGTGAACCTTCCGACCCGTTTCCATTACAACAGGAAATGGCATGACGGCTGAATAAACGTGGTGAACCCGTTCCGGGCAACCCTCGTGCTGGGCACGCCGGGCAGCGGGAAATCGTACTGCGTCATCAACCAGTTCATCAAGCAGCAGATAGCGAAGGGCTACGCGCTCTATTGTTATGATTTCAAATATCCGGACCTGAGCACCATCGTCTACAACCACCTGCTCCAAAACAGGGACAAGTACGCGGGCGACGTCCGGTTCTACGTGATCAACTTCGACGACCCGCGCCGCAGCCACCGCTGCAACCCGATCAACCCGGCCTTCATGTCGGACATCGCGGACGCCTACGAGTCGGCATACGTGATCTTATTGAACCTGAACAAGACCTGGATACAGAAACAGGGCGACTTTTTCGTGGAATCCCCGATCATCCTGCTGGCCGCCATCATATGGTACCTCAAGATTTTCGATGGAGGGAAATACTGCACCTTCCCCCATGCCATCGAGCTGCTGAACAAGCCCTACTCGGACGTGTTCACCATCCTGACCTCGTACCGTGAGCTTGAGAACTACCTCTCACCCTTCATGGGACGCCTGGAAAGGCGGGGCGATGGAGCAGCTCCAGGGCCAGATAGCGAGCGCGAAGATACCGCTCTCGCGCATGATCAGCCCCTCGCTCTATTGGATCATGAGCGGGGACGACTTCACGCTGGACATCAACAACCCTGAGCAGCCCAAGGTACTGTGCGTGGGCAACAACCCCGACCGGCAGAACATCTATTCGGCGGCCCTGGGACTTTACAACGCCCGCATCGTCAAGCTGGTCAACCGGAAGGGAAAGCTGAAGAGCTCCATCCTGGTGGACGAGGTGCCGACCATCTATTTCCGGGGGCTCGACACGCTGATCGCCACGGCGCGGAGCAACAAGGTGGCGGTCTGTTTGGGAGCGCAGGACTTCAGCCAGCTGGTACGCGACTACGGTGAAAAGGAGGCGCGCGTGATCCAGAACACCATCGGCAACATCTTTTCCGGACAGGTCGTGGGAGAAACCGCGAAGAACCTCTCGGAACGCTTCGGCAAGGTGCTCCAGCAGCGCAAGTCCGTCAATATGACGAAAGAGGACACTTCCACCAACATCAGCACCCAGCTGGACTCCCTGATACCCGCCTCCAAGATATCCAACCTCTCACAGGGGATGTTCGTGGGAAGCGTATCGGACAATTTCGGAGAGACCATCAGGCAGAAAATATTCCACGCCCGGATCATGGTGGACAATGCCGGGGTGGAGGCCGAGACGAGGGCGTACAGACCGATACCCGTCATCACGGACTTCACGGGAGAGGACGGCCGGGACCATATGCAGGAGGAAATAGAGCGTAACTACTACCGTATCAAGGAAGAGGTGGGCGACATCATCCGGCGCGAGCTCCTGCGCATAGAAAACGATCCGAACCTGAGCCACTTGCTGGAGACGGACGGGGAATAACAGACTGATATAAAAACAGGATTGCCCTCCGGCAATCCGCCATTCAATAACCGTTTAATTTTAGTTTTATGACCGAGAAAAAGAAAAACATCGCCCTTCAGGGAAAACCCTGTTTCCCGTGGGTGGGCGGAAAGAGAAGACTGCTGCCGGTGCTCATCGAATCCCTGCCGGCAGATTTCGAAAAGATGGAAACGTATGTGGAACCTTTCGTGGGCGGCGGCGCACTGTTCTTCTGACTAAGACAGGCCCATCCCGGTATCCGCTGCGTAATCAACGACTCCAACGAGAGTCTGGTGAACGTGTACCGTGTCATCCAGAATTCCCCCGAGGAGCTGATCAAAAAGCTGGAGGTATCCAGAGAGAATACCATGCCCTAACGGAGCACGCGGACAGAAGGGCGTACTTCATGGAGAAACGCGCATTCTTCAACGAGGGCGGCCCGGACGATGTCACCCGTGCGGCGCTGTTCATCTTCTTCATGCGCACCTGCTACAACGGCATCTATTCGGTAAACCGAAGCGGCAAGCTCTCCGTGACGTTTGGTGCGGGCAACCGAGCGAAAATACTGGAAGAGGAACTCATACGTGTCAACCACGGCCTGCTCCAGGGCGTGACCATCCTGGAGGCGACTACCACCAGACAGCGAAGTATGCCGGAGAGAAAACCTTCTTCTATTTCGATCCTCCCTACAAGCCTGTCAACGAGTCGGGCGGCTGTACCTCCTACATGCCGGACGACTTCGACGACAACGACCAGATCCGCCTGGCTGAGTTTTGCAGGGATCTGGGGGATGCCGGCAGCAAATGAATGCTCTCCAACTCGGATCCGTGCGAGAAGGATCCGACCAATACCTTCTTCGATGATTTATACGACGCTTCCATATCCAGCGGCTGAGCATCTTTCGCTCGGTCTGCTCCATCGCCGAGAAACGGAAACCGGTCAACGAGCTGCTGATAAGGAACTATTAATGCGGGCGGATACCCTGATAAAGCAAAGCAGGCGGGTGGGAGATTTTCTCCCATCCGCCTGCTCCTTCCAACCTTTTCATATAAGGTGAATTCCTGTTTATTCTTTGTGCTATAAAAAAATCACAAAAAACATACAAATTGACCCGATCCAGCGGTTAGCTAGAACACCAAAACATCCCGCATAAAACAATATGGCTGGAATCTCAAAAAGGAAGGCATTTAGTGTATCACTAAATACTTTTTCCTATCCTATATGATATCATGTTATTCAGTCAGAACCAATTTTTTGGCAGATATGCATGAGCGTTTCTCCTTTGTGAAATAATCACGATGAACCTCAACCATTGATTTGTTAAATTTTTCAACAGCCTTATAATCTTCTATAGTATCATACACTTTTTTTACTTCAAGTTGGGGTGTTTCAAACACTGCATACTTGTTCAAGTCAATTGTTTTTGGCATATTTATGATAGTTTTTTAAGATTTTTATCAAATACAGAAAAATCACAACCGGTTATTTGACAAGAAGCGATTGATTTCGTATTCTTGTCATATTGCACGATAAAACCATTACATATCGCAAATATCAAAGGACGATAGTCCAGTGTATTAGCTTCTGTCGCATCCAAGATAACCACTCCGTTTGTCCTGCCAAAAGCAGTCCAGTGGCTTGTCACTTCAGTAATCCATACAAATTTTGGAAAACTTTTCTCCATAATAAGACTTTTTTAGTTTGTCAGGCATATCACTTAACATTACATATTTACGATATGAACGCGCTGAACATAAAAAAGTTCTTATATGAATCTCTCTGTTATCTGCATATTCAAAGTATTCGGAAGAAAGCAATTCTTTGACGAATTTTTTTGCAACATACGCCTCTAGATAAATCTTTTTATAAAGAGGGACAATAAAATGAGAGATTTTACAAGCAGCCCATTCTTTATCAGCTTTCTTTTTGGCTTCAGCATCTGTATATTCACTTTCTGGAATATCCAAATATCTTTTTGTTGGCATATCCAGACTGTCCGCCTGATAGACAGGGAAATTGTCATCGATAAAAATAAATTTCTTGGAGATAGTATCCCAATCCTTTATTTTAAGTACTCCCTTGCCATTCTTCAGAGGAAAATCCTCACTCGTAATAGTCCTCACCGTATCCTCAGTTATATCCTCATGTCCAATGCACAATACAGCATGTCCAATCAACCGTTCAATCTTTTTATTTTTTACGGCTTCGGCATTATCCAAAGCGATAATAACAGGATCCCACTTTCAACATAACAACTCAGCAGCATATTGAAATCTGAGGCAAATTCCTTACGTGAATACAGCTTAGGACCAAATCCACATTCTTTAAGCAAATATGACATGCTGTCTACCGACAAACCGGAGGAAGGCAATTGTCTCTCCACTATATTCTGTTTCAATATATTTAAAATCTGTGATGGCAGCACTGGTGAATATTCCGCATATTTATTGCCATAGTATTCCATCAGTGCCCAAATCATCGTTTCCGCGCAACTGATCGTCTCGGTATCCTGTGACGAGAAGGGAAACGCCTGTGCACAAACTTTTAAACCAACCGCTGTAGAAGGCATATAAGCCAAACATGTTTTAAAAGAATTGGATTTTAATAAATTGGGAGCTATTGCACTTCTTCCGACAATGTAGGGAGGAGTCGGACGTAACACTATAAACCCACGGTAACTTTCTTCCAAAAAAAGTTACTTTGTCTGTTTTCTTGAACGTATCAATTCTTATCTGGTCTGCC
>ENA-OQAN01000104-OQAN01000104.1-human-gut-metagenome-genome-assembly--contig:-NODE-104-length-43242-cov-2.602366_pt1 | contig 43242 bp, 60 predicted proteins | sample MGYA00242735_ERZ504527 | MGnify/ENA primary metagenome ERZ504527 (study PRJEB26092, sample SAMD00036230) | human gut metagenome | host: Homo sapiens | study: EMG produced TPA metagenomics assembly of... | reverse complement strand
CAGCGTATTCTTCAACACAAACCCGCCATACAAGACTGACCCGCCATTACAAGATAATCATGAACCTCACGAAAGCTTCTTTCCATAATAATCATCCGCATTGATCACAACAAAGGGCGTTGTCAAAACATCCTTTGCAGCCAGAACTGCCTGTCCAATACCCCAAGGCTTCGTACGTCCCTCTGGAAAATCACATGGAATATCTCTGATATCCTGAAAAGCATAATCAACAGTCACAGAATGCTCTCTGCAGACAGCCTCGATTCTGTCTCCGATTACATCCTTGAACTCCTTTTCAATATCCCTGCGGATAATAAAAACCACTTTATTAAAGCCTGCTTCGATCGCATCATGAATCGAATAATCCATGATAATATGACCCTGTTCATCAACCGGCTCCAGCTGTTTGATACCACCGCCAAAACGGGAACCGATACCAGCAGCCATGATAAGTAATGTTGTTTGCATTTAATTTCCCCTCATTTCCTGATCTTAATGTAATTCTTTTTCACAGCGGTCTAATACAGCCGCAATAACCTGATCCATGTCATAATATTTATATTCACCAAGACGTCCGCCAAAAATCACATTTGTCTCAGCTTCTGCCAGCTTTTTATACTCTGCGTAAAGAGCTCCATTCTTTTCATCGTTAACAGGATAATACGGCTCATCCCCCGGCTTCCACTCAGAACTGAATTCTCGGCTAATCACTGTCTTAGGAAGATCGTTACCTTCCTCATCCTTACCAAATTCAAACCATTTATGCTCAATGATACGCGTCCATGGAGTTTCCCGATCCGTATAATTCACAGCTGCATTTCCCTGGAAATTCGGTTTATCCAGAGTTTCTGTTTCAAAACGCACGGAACGATATTCCAGTGTACCAAGCTTATAATCAAAATATGCATCGATCGGACCTGTGTAAACTACTTTTTCAGCCATCGCATCTAATTCATCTTTGTTTTCCAGATAATCTGTACTCAAACGAACCTCAATACCTTCCAGAAGATTTGCTACCATCTTCGTGTAACCTCCAACTGGGATACCCTGATACAAAGCATTAAAATAGTTATTATCAAATGTCAGACGAACCGGCAGACGTTTAATAATAAACGAAGGAAGATCCTTACAGTCACGTCCCCACTGTTTCTCGGTATAACCTTGATCAACTTTTCATAAATGTCACGTCCGACCAGTGAAATTGCCTGCTCTTCCAGATTCTTTGGTTCTGTAATTCCAGCTTCTTTTCTCTGCTCCTCAATCTTCGCTGCAGCTTCCTCCGGTGTTACCACACCCCACATTTTATTAAATGTATACATATTAAAAGGAAGACTGTAAAGTTCCCCTTTATAATTAGCGACCGGGCTGTTTGTAAACCTGTTGAACTCTGCAAACTGAGTGATATAATTCCATACTTTCTTGTTGTTAGTATGGAAAATATGTGCTCCATATTTATGTACGTTAATACCTTCTGTTTTCTCTGTGTAAACATTTCCAGCAATATTCGGTCGCTTGTCTACTACAAGAACTGTCTTTCCTGATTTTTTTGCTTCGTGCGCGAAGATTGCTCCGTATAAGCCGGAACCTACTACTAAATAATTGTATTTCATTTTTCTTTCACCTCTACAGCCTTTCTTTTAACCAAAAATTTTCCTTTCAAAAAAATTGTAAATTTCTCTAAATATCTTCAACCATGAAACACTATATTTATCTATAATTCTCATATACCTTTTCTCAAATTGATTCTTTCTTACTAAATCAATCATTGTACATATAATATAAACTATAGCAACTACTCCAATAGAATAAGGAATGATCATAATAGAATCCTGATACCTGTAATTTTTGAATAAGCTCATCCACAAAAAAGATCTGACAATTTTATTATCATGAATCAGGTACACTCCAAATGTTGCAGATGCAGTTATATTTATCCATTTACGATAATTCATTTTCCACCTTGTGAACGCTAAAAACAATGTCAAAGATATTAGCAACATAGGTAGTTTTTCTTGTCCATAAAGATATGTTTCATGTGTAGCAAATATATTCCATTTTTTACCAATTACTATGAATACAATGCCACATAAATATGTTAATAAAGAAAATAAAAAACATAAATTTAAAATAATGTTTTGATGTAAATTCAGTCTGGAATTTATATTTTTTCTCATATCCGGCAATTGCATATAAAGTCATAAACCATAAAAATGAATTCCCCTGATATTCCGAATTAGTAAATGTTGGAATTATGGACCAGCATACAATAAGTAAAATTAATAATTCCTGATACGATTTTTTTTTCAAATTATTTAAAAATTTATTTAAAAATGGATGTATTAGCAATAAAACAAAATATGTACTTGCAAACCACCATTCAGAAAACGTAATAGGAAAACACATTTTTATTAATGACTGCATTTCAAAATTTTTAATATCTACTATTACAGATATAAAAAAATTACAAACGAATAAAAAAACACCTGTCCCCAAAACTTTAAGATTCTTCTTATGTAACTGCATACTGATGTTTTCCGATCAATTAAAAAATATCCAGAAATTAATACAAATATATTTACGCCTATTTTTCCCCCACCATAAATAAAATTATACCAAAAATGAGAAATCGTAACTGAATTTGTCTGCCATTTAAATCCACCATGAAAAGCAAAATGATGAAATACTATCAATATCATGGATATAATCCGTAATAATTCTATTGAAGAATTACGATTGCAAATTCTGTCAGTAAAATTCTTATTCGACATCTTTCAATATTCCTTACCTTTTTTCATAACACACCAAACAAATAATATTTTAATCATATAATTGAAGTATTATAAAATATTAAACAGCTTTTCCGAAATTTTTGTTAAAATTGGAAGAAATTCTATTATTTTGATATTTGATGTATGATTTTCTACTTTTTGAATATTTATTTCTTTCCATTAATACTGAACCAATCAAAAACCAAAATGTATTATAATGCAAATATAAAAACAAATCGTCTACAATACAATGTCCAGCTATAAATGTAAGCATGAACATCAAATAATAATTTTTATTTTTTAGACATTTAATGAGAGTATAAGTAAGCAATAGTACGACTATAATCATCACAATGATTCCAAATCTTTGCATGATTGATATATAAAAATTATCTACCCATAAATATGTCTTCGTACTTTTATTTCCTGCTGAATCAAGACCATTTCCGATCCATTCCATGTTGTGTTTTCCCCAAAAGGACACTCCATATAATATTAATGATCTTTTTCCAAATTTCAAACGATTATTTAAAAAATCATTAATAGTATACATCCAATTAATACTATCACTAAATTTTACGGTCATCATAATAGACCCGACACATGAAATAACAAACGATAATGTCATTCCAACATGAAGTATTTTAGATTTTTCCAAAATAGATGGAAAAAATCTAGAAACAAAAACATACATAAGATCATTACTACGGACATATAGAAAGATAATCTTGAATTTGTTTTGTAAAATATAAAACTATTTGAAAGCAATAAAATCAATATGTCATGAATTTTTAATTTCTTTCTTTTTTTATAAAGAATCAATGCTGTGATATTAAATATAATAGCAGCTGGATACAATGCATATCTAAAGCCTAAATATTCCCTATATCTTCCATCAAATAATTCTGTATAATTTTGTATTATTCCAACATAAGCGCTCAAAATAATAGCTATTAACATTACTGATGAAACATATTCTGTTAATTTGGCTATTTTCTCAAATGCAATATCCCGTCCGCAATATACAAAAGCAATCAACAATACAATATCATTAAATAAACTGGTGTTATATATTACAACTCCACACATCATACTACATATAGCTAATCCCCAAAATGCCTTAATATTCTTTTGACATTTTATAATTTCACTTATAAAAATCAAATATAGACATAATACTTTTAGCGCAATGTATACTCTGCCTTCAAAATATTTATAATAAAACGACGTACTTAACAATGCAAAGATCAAATATAAAGTATATGCTACAAAAAAAATCAACTGACTCGTTGGTATTTTTTGTACCTTCATTTTTGTTTTTATTTTCATTTTAATTGATTCCTTCCTTACAATTAAATGATCTCTTTACCATTATACATTGTATTTTATCAATGAATATTATTGTAATAAATGGACTTTTACTGAATCTTATTTCTGCTTACTTATCCTCATTTTATTCAATAACAATTCAAATATTTCTACAGCTATTTTTTCTTTTAGTACAAGTAAAGTGCATCCATATGTACCAAAAAATAAAATTGCTGATAATATTAGTGTTCCAATGCTTCCCCATTTCAAATTTTTCACCCATAATGCAGCACCACTTCCAATCAAAGCAGCACATATAATTTTCAAATATGGAATCTGTATAAAAGCATCTTTTACTTTCTCTTTCAATGCATAAAATTGAACTATCAAAACTACTGCTTCGGCTACCAATGTCCCTATTGCAGCTCCTACCGACGCATATTTAGGAATCAAAATTGCATTGATAATAACATCTACTACGGCTCCTGCGATTTCAGAATATAATACACTTTTTTCTCTTCCCATAGGAACTAACATTTGTATTCCCAATATATTTGTTATTCCTATCAAAACCAGTGTTGGCATAATCAATTTCATAGGCATAACTGCACCTTCATAAGCATTTCCTGACAAAAATATAATTCCTTGTCTTGCAAAGTAAATAAAATAAATTGTCATTGGAATAGCTATAACCATTACAAAATTTAATGATTTTTTTGTAATTCTATAAAATTGTTTTATTTCACCTTTCTGGATATAATAAGACGCTCTTGGCAATAGAACTGTTCCTAAAGATGTTACAATACTTACAAGTATCACTTTTATTTTAATGGCAGCATTATAATATCCAACGTCAGTATCTGATGACATAAAACCTAACATCACAGTATCCAGATTAGTATAAATTGTTGTGGCGCAGGACATTGCAAAAAAAAATCAATATAGGTTTTATATGACGTTTTAAATTATATTTTCCAACAAATCTCAAATTTATATATTTATGTGCATTAATAAAATTCAATATATTTGACGCTGAAGAGGCAAATATTGTTATTCCTCCATAAATCACATAATCCTTTTGTTCATGTACCAGCAAAAACATAGCTATTAATGCTACAAATTTAAAAATTACCGATCTCACTGTAATGTAAGTATATTGTTCAAGTGCTTTATACAACCATTCCATACCTATAGATGTAAGTATAATCGTAAAGCTCAAAAGAATATACAGCTCTTTTTCTAATGTCAATTTCTGTATTGTAAATATTGATACAAAAAGCGCCGCATACGAAATTACATTCATAATTAGATTGATAATTAATAATTCCTGCACTACTCTCGATAATTCTTCACGGTTATCTCTCACTTGCGCGCAAGCTCTAATACCATATGTTGGAATACCTAATTGTGCAAACATCGAAAAATAGTTAATAATTGATGTCGCAAATGAAACTTTTCCCGTTCCTATTGGCAAAAGAACACGTGACACATAAGGAAATGTAATTAATGGAAAAATAAAAGAAGACATTGTCAAAAATGCATTCATTAACAAAATTAACTTTTAAAGATTGATTTTTTTCATTATAATTCCTTTTTATTGATACGTATCATCTACATGCATACTTTCTATCTTATCATTCAGATTCAACATTCTTTCATTATTTTTTTTGTATAAAATCCTGAACGTAATTTTTCTCCAACCTCTTCCGCATTCTTTTTCATTGTAGCATACTCATCTTGAGATATTTTATCAACAACATTTTTAATTTCATATAACGACTCAACCATCAATCCGCAATTATTTTCTTTTACAAACTCCGCTAATGCAGCATTTTTCCATATTATTATCGGAATTCCAGATGCAAGATATAAAGATGTTTTTATGTGGATTATTAATTCTTAAATACTCGCCAAACACTCCTTCACATGTATTCGAAGATGTACCATCCCATACTAATCCCCATGCCCCTTGCATTACATATGGAAGTTGCTCCGGCGGAAATGCTCCATAATATTTTATGTCTTTGTTAGTATTTCCAGTGTACCCTACACCGTACAAATTAAACTTTTGATTTTCAGGCAATTGAATATGCATTAATAGGCCTTATGTTTTCTAAGTGCCCCTGCAATAATAATTGGTTCATTTTTATCTAATACATCTACTTCTTTTTTTTTCCAGATCGTACTCTGGAATTAAATAATCAAAGATTTCTAAAACTGCTATTTTAGAAGCATCTATTCCACATTTGATAAGATATTCTTTCATTTTTGTATTGTGTGCTACTATTTTGGAGCAATTTTTTAAAACTCTTTTTTTCTTCTAAATATATACGTAATCTTTTTTTTCTTTCCCAGATCACTCCTTTTGGCAGAACGAAGAATTTCCAAGTCATGTATAATTAAAACTATTTCTATATTTCTTTTACAAAAACTTTTAATTAAATCTGCAAAAAAAAAAAGTGAATGTTCAATAATGGGGAACTGTATAAAAACTCTATCTCCTGCTTTTATTCTTTTAAATTTATTCTTCCAAATTGACAATATAGAAAAATGTTCTTTCATTTTTCCTATAATACTTTTAGAATTTCTTTTGTTTTCTTGTGATGGAATTTCTATTTCATTCATATTTAAGCTCTGCATGATAGAATACAAATCATCTCTAGCCTTGATGCCCGCTGTTTTTTTTACTCCATCACCGATTTGTATCTCTTTCACATAATAATCCATCGTGCTTATTCTCTCCATTCTATTTCATTAAAAAACTTCCTGTTTCATATAATCCAGCAATTTTGCATACGACATTTTCAAATCAATATTGGCATTCCATCCCAATTTCTGCATTTTTTCGGCACTTAAATGCATTTTCACATCTGGCGCATATCCGTTCTCATTCAAATTTGGGGAGATATCATAAACGACTTTTGTTTCCATTTCCAAATTCATCAATTAACATTTCAGCCATCTTCGCTATTGTAGTATGACAGTCCTCATTTGAAATATTATAAGAATCTCCCTTAACACCTTTGAGTAGCAATATCATTATTCCTATTATAGCATCCGCCGAATATACATAGTTCCCTTCTGAAAGACCTTTTGTATGCAAAAACAACATCTTCTCCATATAAAAATGCTTTTTGCAAATTGTGCAAACACTCTGTTTTCTGTTTTTAAAATTCCAGCTCCAAAAGTTTGCGCCAATCTTGCCGTAACTACATTAACATTATACTGGGCTGCATATGCATTACATAAGCATTCACAATATCTTTTTCCTTCTGGATAACAACTTCTCACTGACGCCAAATTCACATATCCCAGTTGATTTTCTGTAATTTTATGATCCTGAGTGTTTAATATTCCATATACTTCCATTGAAGAAATAAACACCATATTTATTACTGATTTTGTTCTTGCCAGTTCCAATAAATTCAATGTACTATTCGCTGCAAGTTTGAGGCAATCCACAGGATATTTAATCATGTCCTTTGATGCGGTTACTGCCGCGCAATGAACAATATAATCAACTTTTTCAGCTATATTTAAAGAATTCTTTTCCAAATCACATGATATATACGTAATATTTTTTTCGTCGTACAATTTTCCAAATACGCTCTTTGCTTTATCCGTGTTTCGAATTATTGCTATAATCTTTAAATCCAAACCATACTTTTTATTGCAGTACGCAAAATTTTTCACTAATAATGATCCCACCAAACCAGTTGCACCGGTAATAAGAATCACTTTATTTTTGAATCTATCAAAACTTATATTACTATTCGAAACATATTCAAAATCTTTTTCTAATACTCCCATTCTATTCCTCAATTCCATAAATCTGCGCATTTTCTTTTGCATCTAAAATAGCTCTCATAATATAAAAATCATCTGGTGTCGTAATTTTTATATTTTCAGTTGGACCTTCGATCAAATAAATCTTTTTTCCATACTTTTTCATCAAAGAGCAGGAATCAATAGCATTTGTTAATCCTTCATTAATTGCTCTCCGTTCAACTTCCATAATATCATTCAAAAAGAAGCTCTGAGGGGCCTCCGCCAATCGAACGCAATTCCTATCTGGAATTGTATTAATTTCTGCATTATCTTCATTCTCTACAAGAAGAATTGTTTCTTTTGCTTTTACACAAGTTATGGCAGACCCGTTTTCCTTTACAGATCTTATATTATCGGTTATTAATTTCGAATTAATCAAAGGTCTGACTCCATCATGAATCAATACAATATTTTTCTCTTCTTTATCTACCACTGATTCAGCTGCACAAAGTCCATTATAAATTGAAAGCTGTCCGGTTTTTCCTCCAGGAACAATTTTCTTCACCTTTCTTATATTATATTTTTCTAACAATTCGTTCAAATATTGAATTCTGTCTTCAATGCATGAAATTACTATTGCATCTATCTCATCATGATTCTCAAATTGTTCCAATGTATGAATTATAACTGGTTTTCCTCTCAACATTAAAAACTGTTTAGGTAACTCCTTGCTATGCATTCGACTTCCTATGCCACCAGCAAAAATCACTGCAATATTCATATATTTACTCCTCCGTACAAAATACCGTCATTTCATGACAAATTCTTTGGCTTTCAGGTGGTAATTCCATATAATCTTTATACAATCCTGTTAAATACTCATCATAATTAGATGGTGCATTGAAAAAATATTTTTCAAATTCTACAGATATAGGTTTCATATAGCCTTTTTTTATGTATTTTTTTCCTGCGGACATATCCCCACAGAATTCCTCCAATAAATTCTGAATCTTCAAATTTATAGGTTTTTGCTAATTCATCTATTTTTTCACAAATCTTCTCACTACTTATAACAGATAAACATTTTATCACAACAGGCTTTGCAATCCTTTTAAAAAGATTTTTCCCTTTTCCGATTTTAGCTATTTTTAAAAAAATAAGTTTACGTAATTTCAAAGATTTTTTATATATTTTATCAGTTTCTTTTGAATCATTTGGATTTCCATCAATAGGAAAAACATCTATCCATATACCATTTACATTCAAATCATCATCATAAAATTCTGTGGATATTTTTGTTCTTTTATCAACCAATTTTATAAACGGAAATTTCAAAGTTCCATCTTTCCACGAACAAATTTTTAAATGATTTGGCAAACTTGAAAAATCAATATCTTTTTTTTCTAATAATCGATCATAATCTGGTCTTGGCATCAACACATCAATGTCATCATCCCATGGAATAAATCCTTTATGGCGAATTGCTCCCAGCAATGTTCCACCGCATAATGTATAATACAGATTATTTTCTTTACATAGCTTATCAAAATCTACCAGAATATTTAATTCTGTTTCTTTTATTTCCTCCAAACTCATTTTTCTCATTTGTTCACCACACCATCCAACAATAATTTTTCTAATTTTTTTGCTTCGGTATGAATTTCATATCCTCGCATTGTAAAATTTTCCACTATCTCATTTATGGAAACTCGGTTTATATTTGCTTTAATGTTTAATATTTCTTCAGCCCAGGACTCCGCTGAATTTTCCAAATTCCAAAATATAAATGATGGATTAATTTTAACTTCTTTAGGAATTACGCTGTCAGATGCTAACATAGGTACTCCATTTGCCTGCGCTTCCATCGCAGCCATACTGAGTCCTTCAAATTTAGATGGAAATAAAAACAGATCGAATGTACTCAACCATCCACATATGTCTTTCTGAATTCCGGCCATATATACATACTTATTTAGTTTCTTTTTTATCAATCTCTTTTTCAAGCTTTGTCCTATCTTCTCCATCACCTATTAAAATCAATCTTACTTTTGGTTCTTTTTTTATAAGTTTTTCAAATATGTCTAAAATAAACATTTGATTTTTTTGGAAATGCAACCTTCCTATATTTCCTATGATATAATTTTCTTCCCACTTCAAATCTCGCCGCAATTTTTTTCGCTTCACATCATCAAAACAATATTTTTCTACGTCTATTGCATTACTGATAATAATAGATTTTTTTATTATTGAAGAATCATAAAACCATTCCGAAGCTTCTTTTGAACAGCTCCAAAAATCCGTTGCGTAATGAGCAATTCTTTTTTTATTATATTGATGTAAAATTCCTCTTAACCTGCTATCCATATTTTGAGAATTATGGCTATGTATAATTTCTTCTTTTTACCCCATTATTTTTTTGCCATTTTCAGATAATCAATATTGGCAAGACTACACACATTCACCCATATTGCATCATACTTAGAAGCATTATTTTCAAAAAAAAATTTTTTAATTCTTTTTTGTATTTTTTATAATTTTTACTTCTCGCAGGAAAATGAAATGTTTGTGAGCCATTGGAAATAATTTCATCTTCGAAAGCGATTTTATTATATGAATTACATAAAAAATCAAAATGAAAGATATTCTTATCCATGTAATGATAGTAATTCATAATAACACTCTCTACCCCACCTGGATTTTCTGTCATACCAAAAACTAATATTTTATACATAGGTTTCCTCACAATTTAATGTTTGACTATTTTAATTTCTACTTTTTTCGTAAATATAATTTTGATATGCCCGCACAATATATATGATACTTGCAATATGAACCAATTTATATTTCATAAAAAAACAGGCAATGTTCTCGCTGAAAAATTATTCTTTATATGGAACTTTTTTATCGCATCTTTGAATACAGGTGTATTTATAATTTTTTTATATGCTCTATTTTTTTTACATAATTTTCTTTATTATTAACGCAAAATATACCTCTAACACAGGCTATATTTAAATGCATTAAAATATAATCATTAAATGCCAATTGTACATTTTCATGTTGTTTTTCAATATACTTACTCGTTATATTCATAGCTTCAATATATTGAAGCACTTTTTTTATCTGCGTTACTCCTCATCGTAGACTCATTGTCTATAGAATAATGGTAAAATATCGTATCACTTATGCTAATTCTGGAACAATGCATTAAATAATGTAATGTAAAATCACTATCCTCTGAAAGCTGCATTTTTGTATTAAAGCTAATTCTATTTTCATAAATAATGCTTTTCCTAAAAATCTTTCCCCAAACCTGCATGAATTTTGTTGGATTTGCGATCATTTCCAACTTCATTTTTTCTGCAGAGTCATTAAAATAATATGTTTTCTCTTCTTTATTGTTTATATAATTTGCTCTATTACCAATCTCGTAACTATATACATACAAATCCGCTTTAGCATTTAATATATCTTCGTAAATATATTTTTTGCTTTTAGATACTATATAATCATCTGCATCGACAAAGACAATCCATTCTCCTCTGGCGTTTTTCAATCCTTCATTTCTAGCTCTTGACACTCCTTTTTCCGAATGAATTAGTTTAATATTTTCTCCATATTTTTGAATTAATTTTAATGCAACACTATTGGTGTAATCAGTTGATCCATTTTCAACAATCAATATTTCATATTTCTCCATGTTACAAGTATGTGTAATACTTTCCACAGCTCTTTCTAATGTATCAGCCGCATTATATGCTGGAATAATATATGAAATTAATATTTTTTCATTCATAATCCTCTTATTTAAAAGCTCCCCTCATATCTTTTTCCAACAAACTTAGCTTTTAAAAACGCTGTACTCTTTTTCCACCAATTAATCTTTTCCATATGCTGGTAAGGCAACTCTTTAATCTCATTTTTCTTAATTTTCCCTAGTTTAATCTCACCATCAAGCCACACATTAAATATTATCTCGCTTACTCTTCCATAAAATCGCCCCTGAAATGCTGATAATTCCTGTGGATCGATGCGTTTTTCTAACTCGAAGAGAATATCAAATAACCATTCACAATAATCATTCAGATATCGTTTTTGCATGATCATCATATTGAACATATATCCGTAAGTGTGTTTTACAACTTCATCATAACTTTTCAGATAGTCGGGATATTTTTCAGCGATTATCTCTCTGGTGATATCTAATTGAGATGCATAATGTGTATGTTCATAATGGGAATATAAGGTTTCTATATAATACTTTCTTTTTTTAGGTACAAAAAATTTTATATTTTTCCAACATTGGGCGCAGCTCATTATACGTAAGAACACCTTCAAATGGTGCCTTGGTTTTCTTTCCAAAATGGCGTCTATAATGTGCCAATCCTGTATAATCCGTGTCAAGATTTTTCCATGCCCAATATAAGCCTGTAAGCTCACAATACGAAGCGTTTTTGTTTGAAATGTTTTCTCCTGTATTATCTTTTTGATACCCTAAATCCAGCGGATTTCCATTCTGATCTGTTTTTCCCTCTGCGCCAACATGCAGTGGAAGATACATTGCATCTTGAGGCATTTCATATTTTTTATGTGTTGCTACTATAATTTTTACTGTAGGCGTATTCTTCGTCATTTCAATATTTCCTTACATGCTTTCTCTCTTTTTTCTATTCATCCTCCATATGCAAGTTTTTATTTTTCATAACTTCGAATACACTCCCCAACTCAAAAGCCGGCACATTCTTCGCCGTGCCCACACCTTCTTCAGGTACACACACGACAGGCGGTATTCAACCCGGCGGTGTTTATCACTGATATACACCGTGTTTTGCTTTCGCTTTCTTTTTGTCAGCACGGCAAAGCCGATGCACTGACCTTATGACATCTGTTTTCTGACATGCCATAAGGTCAATCCACCTGCTCGCTTTTCATACTGATATTCTGCTCTGTTTCTTTTGTTCTTCCCTTCATGCCCCACGTCCAAACTGTGTCAGGCACTTTTTCCCGAGATTTCTCACAGCATTCAGATACCGATTCGTCTGGTGTCCGTTGGCACAGCAGCATAGTTCTGTTCTGGTGTCAGTCCGAATGATTTCTGCACCACACTTTGCACAAATTTTGCTGATGCCGGTGGCGTGGACTTCGATAACAATGATTCCGTTTTTCCAGGCTTTGTAGTCCAGGTACTGGCGAATCCTGGTGCTTAAGTGGAGCGGGCCCCAGTTTCCTGAGCCTTTCATGACGTTTCTGGAATATTCCTGGTTATAACGTGGAAGTACGATTACAGAAACGTCCTGCTCTACAGCAAAACGTAAGATCTGGCTTGTGACCTGGTGTCCATAGTGTTCAGAAAGATGTTTCAGATGCATCCAGTATTTCTGATCAACTCTGCCTGTCTGTCTGCCTCCGGTTGCTTCCTGGGACTTCTGGATCTTTTCCAGAAGCTTTCTGCAATGGTGGCTGTATTCATTTCCGCCTTTCCAGAACTTCACTGCGATCTCCTGACCGGTTCCGTCCAGAACAACGCCTACCGCAAAGGCATCACTGTTTGTAAACTGAATACAGAGTATCCTGCATCCTGCCTGCATCCTCTGACGTACGGTTGCTGTATTTTCATTGTTCTGACGTACTGGAACATGCAGCATGTCATATTTGTATTCAAAAACTACGGATGGTGACATGAGTCTGGCGTTTTCCGGAAGTCTCTGCCTGACAGCGGCAATGCATCCAGGTCCATGTGTCTCCTGTCCAGACACGCAACGTGATCTCTTTAGCGGAAAAATCCTGATACATTCCTTTGTAATAGGTAACTGCTGCATTTAGTTTCTCGGCTCTGCCGATCTTCTCATCCTGGGCAAAACGGCTGAGATAGCTTTTGGCTGAAGCAATTCCTTCATTGGCTGCTGCTCTTCGAAAATACAGTGGAACCTTTTGCCAGGGGAGGGGATCTGATGGTATGCGTCCGCCTCGTCCCGGAATGCTCATGATCTCCAGCTCGCGTAAAGTCTGCTGGCTTCCCATTTCCCAGAGATCCGTATGATTCAGAAGCAGGTTGTAATAAAATTCAGCGATCCGGTTATAAAATTCCTGTGTGGTCCGCAGCCATTCCGGATGTCTACACCAGAGATGCAGTCGCCAGGTTGTGATGCTGTAGCCGCTTTTTCCGGTGTTTTCTTTTTTTCCGGTTTCCGGTTCTTTCATTTTGGTTCTCCGTTTTTTGCAAAGAAAATCATTATAATATAACTTATCTAAATTATTATTTTTGTCACTTATCATTTCCATAAGCGACAGGTGATTTTCTCTCAAATTGCATAGTTTTTGAATCTTAATCAATGATAGCATTGCACCCTGTCACTGTCAAGATACAAAAAATGCACCACTTTCGACCAAAAATGCAGGTTTTTTCGGTTAAATTTTTATATACGACAAATTTTCCTTTTTTTTCGCTTATTAGTGGTCGCAAAAATGGTCAGACTTTTGCTATAATAGTGCGAAAAGGAGACTACGATTATGCCTAGAAAAGGGGAAAATATCAGAAAAAGAAAAGATGGCCGATGGGAAGCACGCTATGAAAAATGTCGTGACCAGAATGGACGTATCCAGTACGGATATCTGTATGGTCGTACATACGAGGCTGTAAAAAAAGAAAAAGCTGGCTGTTTTATGTCAGAATAATCTTCAAAACTCTCCGGGAAAGTGTTATGTATTTCGAAACCTCAGTGAAGAATGGATGTTATCCATGCGTTATGCTGTAAAGCTCAGCACCTATGCCTGCTACGAAACACTTCTTGATACACATATCCTTCCGGAATTTGGTGATACGCCGCTGAGATACATCTCTTCTGCTTCTGTATATACCTTCTCTGAAAAGCTGAAACAGCAGGGGCTTTCGCCACGTACCATCAAAAATCTTCTGATCCTGTTCCACAGTATTTTACGCTATGGTGAAAAACAGGGGTATTTGAATCTTTCACAGCTTGAATTTCGGTATCCCAAAATAAATACCAGTCCTTTTCAGCTTATTTCTCATGAACATCTCACAAAGCTGATCACAGTTCTCTCTGCTGAGGACTCAGAATTTCCCATCGGCATCCTGCTATGTATTTATACAGGGATCCGCGTTGGCGAGCTCAGCGGTATCCGGTGGGAAGATATTGATTTTGATAAAAAACTGCTTCATATAAGGCGAACGATCTCACGGATAAAAAATCTTGATTATTCTGGTGAATCTGATGACGAACCCAAAACCGTTTTAATGATAGGTCCTCCTAAATCAGTCTCATCCATCAGGGATATTCCAATCCCTGATTTTTTATTGAAAAAAATGAAGCGGATTGCTGCTGAACCTGATTCATACCTGCTGACGGGTACGAATCGTAAATGTATGGAGCCCAGAAATATACAGCGTAAATTCCAGAAGCTCCTTCAGCAATGTGAAATCCCCAGTATCAACATTCATTCTCTCCGGCATGCTTTTGCCACCCGTTGTACGGAAATGGGATTTGACAGTAAGACACTTTCTGAAATTCTGGGACATTCGTCCGTCAAGATCACCATGGATATTTATGTGCACAGCAGCATAAAACAAAAACAGAAGTGCATGGAAAAGCTGAACTATTAGCAGTCAGAATTATGGTCAAAGCAGGCCGGAAGTCCGCATTTATACGGGTTTCCGGCCTGCTTGTCGCTTATGGAAATGATAAGCGACTTTTTTACCCTCAAAAAAACAACACGGCAGACATCCCTCCGGGGCTGTCTGCGTGTTTTATATCGCTTTTATGTTTTTATGTAATTAAGCTTTCTGTTCCTTAAGCCTCATATCCATTAGGATTCTGGCTCTGCCATCTCCAGGAGTCTGCACACATCTCGCGGATTCCGTTCTCTGCCTTCCAGCCAAGCTCTTTCTCAGCTTTGGTTGCATCGGAGTAGCAGGTTGCGATGTCGCCTGGGCGGCGTGGTTTGATCACATATGGGATCTTGACGCCGGTAGCTGCCTCAAAGTTCTTAACGATATCAAGAACACTGTAGCCTTTTCCGGTTCCAAGGTTGTAGATGCTTAATCCGGAATTGTCTTCCAGCTTCTTAAGGGCTTTTACATGGCCCTTGGCAAGGTCTACTACGTGGATGTAGTCACGGACACCTGTTCCATCCGGTGTATCGTAATCGTTTCCGAATACGCCAAGCTCTTTCAGCTTGCCTACTGCTACCTGTGTGATATATGGCATCAGGTTGTTCGGGATACCATTTGGATTCTCACCGATGGTTCCGCTCTTATGAGCACCGATCGGGTTGAAGTAACGAAGAAGAACTACGTTCCACTCCGGGTCTGCCTTCTGGATGTCTGTAAGGATCTGCTCCAGCATGGATTTGGTCCAGCCATATGGTTGGTACACTGTCCCTTCGGGCACTCCTCGGTGATCGGGATCATTGCCGGATCTCCGTATACGGTTGCTGAGGAAGAGAAAATAATATTTTTAACATTATGTTTTCTCATCACGTCTACAAGAGTAAGGGTTCCTGCGATATTGTTCTCATAATACTCCCACGGCTTGGCAACAGATTCACCAACTGCTTTCAGTCCTGCAAAATGAATACAGGAGTCGATCTCTTCTTTGTCAAAAACTTCATTTAATGCTTCGCGGTCCAGGATATCTGCTTTATAGAATTTCACCGGTTTGCCTGTGATCTTGGATACTCTGTCCAGAGCCTTCTCACTGGAATTGCATAAATTGTCAACTACTACAACATCATATCCTGCGCTCTGCAGCTCTACAACGGTATGACTTCCAATGTATCCTGCTCCACCTGTTACTAAAATTGCCATAGTTTTTCTCCTCCTCTATTGGATCTAACTGTTCCTGTTTATTTTAGCACTGTTCCTTTGTTTCCACAATAGCAGAAAACCAGGTTTACTACTTAATCCCAGAGTCCCTGCGGATAAAGTCCCTGATCCTTCAGATTCTGGATTGCGGCTACCACTACCGGTTTATCCTCTTTATAGGTCACTCCGTACCACTTATCCTGTGTGGTAAGGACCCTGACTGCTGCCTTTTTTTCCTGAAGGAGCTCGTCAACTACAAACGGAAGAAAATATTCGCATTTCAGAGGATTTTCCGGGATGCTCTTTTCAAGGAATACCGGGAAGCGTTTTACCAGCTCTTTCATAAATCCACCAGTGAATCCCCACATGTTCATGGATACCGGAGTCTCTCCCGGGAGACTTGTCCAGGTTTTTCCATCATCCTCTGTGTAGGCTGCTCCGCCGTCACGTTTCTCAATATGTGTTCGCTCATTGATATCTGCAAGATATCCATTTTCATCTGTCTCACAGACACCTCTGGAAACGTAGCCGTTGTCTGTCAGGGTATTCTCAAGGCGGTAGCCTACCATCATATACTGGGCAGGTACGGTGTCCTCCTGGGCCTGGATCAGGAAATCATACGCCATCTTAAAGGCATGGGTTCCATAATAATCATCTGCATTGATCACCACAAACGGTCCATCGATCTCTCCGGCACAGCTTAATACCGCATGTCCGGTTCCCCATGGCTTCACACGGCCTTCCGGAACCTGGAAGCCTTCCGGAATGTTGTTGAGATCCTGATGCACATAAACGATCTCCACCTTGTCACTTAAGCGGTCGCCGATGGCATCGCGGAAATCCTGTTCATTCTCTTTTTTTATGATGAATATCACTTTCTTAAAGCCTGCACGTACGGCATCATAAATGGAAAATCCATAATGATATGACCTTCCTGATCTACAGGATCGATCTGTTTCAGTCCGCCGTAGCGGCTTCCCATTCCTGCTGCCATTACTACCAGAACCGGCTCTTTCATAATTTTGTTCCTCCTGATTTTTAGAAATACAGGGATTTTTCCCATACATAGTTTAAGCCGGTCAGATTCTCATCCGACCGGCCTTTGAACCTTTTTTTATTATACTACACTTCACCATGAAATCCTACTGATTATTTTCAGTTTATTTTCGGTCAGAAGTATTCTCCGGGAAAACGATCTCCATCCTGGTTCCAACTCCCTGTTCACTTTCCACGTTGATCTGTGCATGATGAAGCGTTGCTCCATGCTTCACAATGGAAAGCCCCAGACCTGTTCCGCCGGTCTGTCTGGAATGGCTTTTGTCTACCCGGTAAAAGCGCTCAAAGATCCTTCCCTGTTCACTTTTCGGGATTCCGATCCCGTCATCTGCCACACAGTAGAACGGATGCCCTTTCCGGTTGCCTACCATGATCCGCACATGACCATTCTGTTCTGTATAGCGGACTGCATTGTCTGCAATATTAAAAAGCATCTCATAGAGTACATGGCGGACACCCTTGATCTTCTCTGCACTTCCGGCAAGCTCAAGGAAAATATTTTTCTTTCCGGCAGGATGTCTGAGATTATTTCTTACGTCTTCCGCAAGCTCATAAAGATCCACCTCTTCAAAAGGAACCTCACTGTTGCTTTCATCCAGTCTGGAAAGCTGGATGATATCCGCTACCAGATTGGAAAGTCTTATTGATTCATGGTAGATCCTTCCGGAAAATTCCCGTATATGATCTGCCGGAACCATGCCGTTCATCATAAGCTCCGCATAACCGGAAATGGACATCAGCGGGGTCTTCAGCTCATGGGAAACATTTGCAGAAAATTCCTTCCGTATCTCCTCTGCCTCCTTCAGTTCTTTTACCTGCTGCCGGATCTGCCGGTTCTGTTCATCCACCCGCACAAGAAGGGACGCAGCTCCTCATAGCACACATTGTTCAGCGGATGCTCCAGATCCAGATCGTTGACCGGACGGATCAGCTCTCTGGTCTGTCTCTGTGCAAAAACAAACTCCAGGATCAGTACCAGGAGCATCAGAAGTCCCAGCACAGCAAGACTTGAGATCCAGGTGGAATATATGGAGTCTACGGTTTTTCCTACACGGAGCACGTTTCCGTCATCCAGCTTCGCCGCATAATAAAAGGTCTTTTTTGCAAAGGTTTCTGAATAACGGATACTTTCGCTTTTTCCATTTTTTTCTGCCTGTATAAATTCCGGACGATCACTGTGATTTGCCAGTTTTTTCGGAGAGGCCTCAGAATCGTAGAGAACGGTTCCGTCTTTACGGATGAGAGTCACACGACTTGATGATACTGTCTGAAGCTTTTTTGTGAGAAAGGAATCTCCATACTCATCCATGGCAAGGCAGATATACTGCGCTTCCTCACGGACTCCCCGCTGCATGTATGTGTTTAATTTATTGTAGGTGACCACACTTGCTGCCAGAAACGTGACAAGAACAGCAAAAATGATCATAATGCTTGTATGATGCAGAATTTTCTTTTTCATACATGATCTCCGATCCGGTATCCCACGCCACGCACTGTCTCGATCAGATTTCCAGCTTCCCCCAGCTTTTGTCGGAGAGTCCGTACATGAACATCTACAGTCCTTGTTTCTCCGTCAAAATCATAGCCCCACACATGGCACAGGATCTGGTTTCTGGACATGACCAGTCCTTTGTTCTCCATAAGATATTCCAGAAGCTCGAATTCCTTTCTGGTCAGCTCCTTCACCTCACCCTGATAGCTGACTTCGTGACGGGACACATTGACACGAAGATCCTTACAGTACAGCTCTCTCTCTTCGCTCTGCCTTGCGCAGCGCCGAAGGACCGCTTTGACCCTGCTACAAATTCCATCATCCCGAAGGCTTGGTGATGTAATCATCTGCGCCGCCCTCCAGACCTTTTACCTTGTCAAACTCCGCTTCTTTGGCTGTGACCATGATCACCGGGATATCCCGGGTCCTGGTATCACTTTTCAGTCGTTTCAAAATATTATACCCATCTTCACCCGGGAGCATGATATCCAGCAGGATCAGTTCCGGCATATTTTTTTCATGGCTGTGTCAAGTTCTGCCCCGGTTTCAAAACCTTCTGCTTCAAAGCCTGTTGTCTCCAGGGTATAGACAAGAAGCTCTCTGATATTTCTCTCATCTTCCACACAGTAGATCATTCTATATCCTCTCTGTTCGTTTTTTTGCCGTTGGCACTTCATAATCGTCTGATCTTTTTTGTTCCATGCCTTCAGTATAACTGCTTTCTTTTTACTGCACAAGCCTGGCCGTCTGCTGATACAGATAACCAGGGCATAGCATTATTTCGATATCTTTTTATTGGCGCCTGCCGCTGCCATCTGGCTGCCGCCGGCTCATCCTTTATTTCCGGAAGCTGATACTGACTCCGGATCACCTCCAGCGCACGGTAGAAGGTTTCGTCCGGCCCATGTTTGATCTGCTTCAGGTGCTGATGTGTATCAAAAGCATCTTCATGAACCTGTGTCACACAAACACCAATATTGGAACAGTGATCTGCCACACGCTCCAGCTGGTAGTCACATCGGACAGGATGAATCCCATTTCAATGGTACATTCTCCGGCGCGAAGTCTCTGGATATGCCGGTACTTCAGTTCCTTGCTGAGTTCATCGATCACTTCCTCCAGTGGCTCGATCTCTCTCGCAAGTTGCACATCCTGATTTTCGTAAACCTTGTAAGCAATATCTACAATGTCTTCCACCGCATGCTCCATGACACGTAACTCTTCCAGCGCCTTATCTGAAAACTTCAGGCCTTTTTCATAAAGCTCCTGTGCGGATTCCATGATGTTCACACCGTGATCGGAAATCCTCTCGAAATCACCGATACAGTGGAGCATGATGGAAACACTGTGACTGTCATGAACGGAAAGATCCTTCTGGTTCAGTTTTACAAGATAGGTTCCAAGTTCATCCTCATAACGGTCTACCTTTTTCTCTGCTTCTTCCACCAGAGCCTTTCCTTCTGCGCTGAAATTCTTCAGAAGGTCCAGGGCGGTAAACAGAGTTCTGTGAGAATCCTCTGCCATTTTTTTTCGCTGCATTCCTGCTCTGCTCAACTGCAAATGCAGGTTTCTCCAGAAAACGGCTTTCCAGGATCATGAAATCCGGATCTGCTGCCACCTTCTCCTCCTCTTCCTTCCTGTCGCGGATAGTAAGACAGGCAAGCTTCTCCAGAGCCTTTCCAAACGGAAGAAGGACAAGAGTTGCCGTGATATTGAAGGCACTGTGCAGGATCGCGATCCCGGCCGGAGTCGCTGCCTGTGCCATAAATGAAAAATGTACTGCTGCATTTATCGCATAAAATACTGCCATGAACAGCATGGTTCCGATCAGATTGAAATACAGATGGACCATAGCCGCACGTTTTGCGTTTTTGCTGGCTCCGATGGCTGAAAGGATCGCGGTGATACAGGTACCGATATTCTGTCCCATGATAATAGGAAGTGCTGCACTGAACGGTACCATTCCGGTAAGGCACAGTGCCTGGAGGATACCAACCGATGCGGAGGACGACTGGATGATCGCTGTCAGCACTGCTCCGGCCACAACTCCAAGGATCGGATTGGAGAATTTCACCAACATTCCGGTAAACTCCGGTACCTCTGCAAGAGGTTCCACAGCTCCGCTCATGGCATTCATTCCATACATCAGGATTGCAAAGCTACAAAGATCGCTCCCACGTCCTTTTTCTTCTGGCTTTTTGTAAACATGATCAGAACCACGCCAATCAGTGCCAGTATCGGTGAAAATGACGTCGCTTAAAAAGCCGGATAATAAAGTTATCACTCTGGATACCTGTAAGACTTAAGATCCATGAGGTTACGGTAGTACCGATATTGGCACCCATGATGATTCCCACAACCTGGGACAGCTTCATGATTCCCGAGTTTACAAAACCAACGACCATAACGGTAGTTGCCGAGGATGACTGGATCACTGCAGTCACACCCATTCCAAGAAGAACGGCTCTGATGGGATTGGAGGTAAGTGTCTCCAGGATCCGCTCAAGCTTTCCGCCTGCAACCTTCGCAAGCCCGTCTCCCATTAAGTTCATTCCATAAAGGAAAATAGCAAGGCCGCCAAGCAATGCCAGTACGCTGAAAAAGTCCATAATACTCTCCTTCACTTTCTCTTTTTGATATGTTTGATTTCCTTTTTTCTCATTTCAACGATTTTCATAATAGCGGCCTATTGTAAAATTTTCCCCACTGGAATGTAAAATCTGTGTAAAAAAATAAAACAGAGGATCCTGTTACGGGAAACCGATTTCCCGTCAGGATCTCTCTGTCCTATATATCGTACAGTGGTTTTTATCCTTATGATGTATTTTGTGCTGCGGATATTCTCATTCCGCTGAGCTGCATGCTCATGAGCAGAGCTGCCCTGCGATCTGTGATCAGAATCCGCGGATCTCCTCATCCTCAGATCCGGTCTTGTCGATGGATTTTATTACAAGGTAATAGCTGTAATCATCATTGACCTTTACTTCCACCCGGTCTCCTACACGATGACCGCGCAGTGCCTTGCCGATAGGTGATTCAATACTGATACGGTTTTCCATGGAATTTCCGCGGATGGAAGTAACCAGCTTGTACTTCTCCACCTCATTATCTTCTTCAAAAAGAACTTCCACGATATCGTCCATTCCCACTTCGTCAGATCTGGAAGCATCGGATACAATGGATGCCGTCTTCAGCATCCTCTCCAGATAACGGATGCGGCTCTCGTTCTGATTCTTATGCTTCTTGGCTGCATAATACTCAAAGTTCTCACTTAAGTCTCCCTGGCACGTGCCTCCTTGACCGCCTCAATGGCTTCCTTACGTACTACCAGTTTACGGTGTTCGATCTCCTGCTCTATTTTTTCAACATCCTTGCGGGTAAGCTGTTCTCTCATTTCTCTGGCATCTCCTTTTCTTTATAACATTCAGACTGATCCTGGATCTGTTCTCCACTTCCTGTGAAGCTTCTGTCACAGATACAGGATTTCTGGAAGGTTACCGGAAATACCATAGCAGATACGCTCTGCTTTGTCAAACAGCGCATACCTGTTCTTCGGCTTCCTTCTGCTGGTGTACTCGCTGTTCAATATAATCTGCCATATGTTCTTTGGGGATATCCAGTAACATGGAAAATTCAGAATAGAGATGATCCTCTGCAAGCTTCAGATACCGCTCGTCTGTAGCGGTTGTTTTTTTGCCATGAGATAATCTGGCCTGTTTTCTGACGTAGATCGTCTTGATGATCCGAAGAAGATCTCTGCATTCACAGGTACGGATGCATTTCTTGTAGCTATCCTCCGGAATTTCTCATTCTCAATACTCAGTGTCTCAATGGATGGGATCTCATCGATAAGCCTCTCCGCTTCTTCCCTCGTAATGATTCCGCGAAGCACCTGCTTTCCACCTTCCACCGGTGTAAATATCTTCCCATCTGTTTCTCCTCCGGGCCTCAGTACATAATAAAGCTTCTCGCCGGAGGAACCATCCACCCTCATTGTGGTAACTCCTGTTACCTGGCAGATGCCGGTACGACCATACACAACATATTCGCCTGTTTCAAACATTTTTTCCACTTTCCTTTCATTTTTTTTACTTTTTCTTTTTGTTATCCTGGCGCTTATTGTGCTCTAATGAAAGCTCCCTGCCAGGTTATATATCCAGACAAGGAGCTTCTCACTGAGGATTCTATCCTTATTTTACTACTTTTCCCATTTATTTGCAAAAGAATTCAAAAAGTTTTTTTATTTTTGTGAAATATGCCACAATGAGGGCATATATTTTTTGTTATAATTCTTCTTTTTTCTTTCTTCCCAGACGGATGTCTTCCATATGAGATTTCAGTTCCGGTGTCATACTGTCAAAGAGATAGGTTTTGCTGTTGTCTCTGCGCTCCTGCCATTCTTCTCTCATCTGCTGTTTTGCGGAAGCGATCTCATCTTTGAATCCGCGCGCTGAGATCCTGGCGGCTCCCTGTCCCATAATGATGATCTGCTCCAGTCCGTCTGATGTGGCAACTGTCACGTTATGCTTCCGTCCGATTTTATGGACAGTGCGTTCAATATACTGGTCTGCAGTTTCCGCTTCTTTTGTATAGACAACATGAATGTTATGATACTGGAAGGTTTCCTCCGGATGGCCCTCCACACGGTAGGCATCAAATACCAGGATCAGGATGCAGCCCTTGATTCCCTGATAATCGCTTAATATATCCATTAACCTGGACTGTGCCGCATGAAAGTCTGCCTGTGCCAGATCTCTTAAATCCTCCCAGGCAAATATGATATTGCAGCCGTCCACCAGCAGATAGTCCTCTCTGTGGATGGCTGGACTGCTGTTTCTCCAGGCGCGTGACCGGTTTTTGCCGGAAGGCCGGAATCTGCTGCACCTTTGCCTCCCTTCCCGGAAAAGCTGCTTCCGCTTTCCAGATTTCCGAAGCTTCGGCTGTTACTGCTGTATTTCTTTGAGCTCACCAGACCAAAGGTTTTCTCAAAGATTGCCTTCAGTTCTTTTTCCTCTTCATAGCTTCCATACATGGAGGTATATTTTCCACGGCCGGCATTGGCTGTTCTGCGATCCGGACTGTTTTTGGCTGTTCCCTGAACTGCACGCACTCCTGCAAAGCTGTTGTCGGAATCCTCATAGGCATCATTACTGTCCGGAAGCTGAGCTCCTTCCAGATGCATATATTCTTCTACCTCATACCAGGGAACCACGAAGCCTGCTCCATGGGCACAGAATACAGAGCCTGTAGGATTCTCAAGATCTCTCTCGGAATCATATCCGATTTCCTCTGCAATCTGCTCCTGATCCTGACAGGGTTCATAGCCATTCAGAGTACAGGTCAGATGACCTCTGCCTCTTGTGTAGGAAACTACCTGGCTCTGATAATCCCTCATTTTTGCCACCGGCGCACTTCCTGTGATCACCGACAGCTCTCCCTGGGTTTCCGGTCCCTGAAAGGTTCCCTGCATCCTCTGGATATCCGTCATGGCACGTCCTACATTTTCTGCCGGAACCTCAAGTCGGAAGCTGTAATAGGGTTCCAGAAGAACTGTCTCCGCTTTCTTAAGGCCCTGGCGCACAGCACGGTAGTCGCCTGCCGGAAATCTCCACCTTCCGTATGCTTCTGATGTGCCCGCCCGGTGAGAAGTGTGATCTGCATATCGGTGATGGGTGATCCGGTAAGGACTCCCAGATGCTCTTTTTCCTCCAGATGTGTCAGGATCAACCGCTGCCAGTTCCGATCCAGCTGATCTTCATTTGCCGCAGTAAAAAACTGCAGTCCGCTTCCTCTCTCTCCCGGTTCCAGAAGAAGATGCACCTCTGCATAATGACGAAGCGGTTCAAAATGTCCCACGCCTTCCACCGGTGCGGCAATGGTTTCTTTGTATACGATATTACCGGTTCCAAATTCTACTGCCACATGAAAGCGCTCCCAGATCAGATGCTTCAGGATCTCGATCTGTACCTCGCCCATCAGCATGGCGTGGATCTCTCCCAGCTGCTCATCCCACATGATATGAAGCTGCGGTTCTTCCTCCTCCAGCTCCTTCAGGCTTTTCAGCATCCTGTGAGCGTCACAGCCCTCCGGAAGGATGATCTGATAATTCAGTACCGGTTCCAGCACCGGCATGGCAGAATCCGCCTCAATGCCAAGTCCCTCTCCCGGATATGTTTCGGTAAGACCTGTAACTGCACAGACGGTTCCTGCCTCTGCCTCTTTGAGCATTTCAAATTTTGCACCGGAATAGATACGGATCTGATCTGCCTTTTCCTCCCAGATCTCCTCTGCCGGAATACCATTTCTTCCTGCATTGGTCAGCGTCTCCTTAACCTTCAGGCTGCCGCCGGTGATCTTCATATAAGTGAGACGGTTTCCCTGCTCATCTCTGGCGATCTTAAAGATCCTGGCTCCGAATTCTGCGGGATAGGACGGTACTGCCATGTAGGTCTCCATTCCATGGATAAAAGCATCTACGCCTTCCATCTTCAGGGCAGATCCAAAGAAGCAGGGAAAAAGCTTTCGCTCCAGGATCAGCTCTGCCACGTCCTTTTTTGTGATCGTTCCTGTTTCCAGGAAGCTTTCCAGAAGGTTCTCCTCACACATGGCGATATTTTCCAGAAAATCATCAGTTCCATTTATTTTATCAGAAGCGCCCTGCATTCCGGATATATTCTCTTTTTCTGCTTCACTGGCGTTGTCTTTCAGCTGCATTCCTTCAGCTGACGGAGATTTCCCGGAGTTATCCACAGGATTCACCTTTTTCCCTGCTGCTTCTGCACCGGAGCATTCCAGTTCTCCACTAAAATCCACACAGCATCCGCTTAATTTCTTCTTCAGCTCCTCAAGAAGTCTTTCCCTGTCTGTTCCTTCCTGATCCATTTTATTTACAAAAAGAAATGTTGGGATCTTATACTGTGTCAGCAGTCTCCACAATGTCTGTGTATGCCCTTGCACACCATCTGCTCCGTTGATCACCAGGATCGCATAATCCAGCACCTGCAGAGTACGCTCCATCTCAGCAGAAAAATCCACATGCCCCGGCGTATCCAGAAGTGTCACTTCCATATCCCCCATGGAAAAAACTGCCTGCTTTGAAAAAATGGTGATTCCTCTCTCCCTCTCAAGCTCATAGGTATCCAGATACGCATCCTTGTGATCGACTCTTCCGATTTTCCGGATCCTTCCGCATTTAAAAAGCAGGCCTTCCGATAATGTCGTCTTTCCTGCATCCACGTGGGCAAGCACGCCCAGGCTTATATGTCTGTGTTTTATATTCTGAGGTTTTTCTCCCATTGAAAATACCCCTTTCTGTTGTAATGATATCCAATATCATAACATAGAAAGGGGTATAAGTCGAATTTTGTTTCGGTCTGTGATTCAGGAATCCAGGTAGCTTTCAGCTTCTCCAAATCCTTTTTCATATCTGCTCTTCCTGTCTGGTAGATCCGCTCCAGATTGCTCTCATCACGCTCGATCATCGCCGCCTGGATGGGACTGCTCGGACGGATGATGTGGATACGCCCCTCTTTTTCCAGAGAAGCCAGTTCCTCCAGTGTTTCATTATAATGGATATGCCGTTCCTCCAGATCCTTCAGAAAAGCCGGATATTTATGTAATACTGCTTTCAGAAAAAGCTGCATCTTCGGGTTTGCTTTTTTTCGGTACTTCACATCTCTGGTAAGCACCACTACGTTTTTTTCGTATCCCCGGGAAAGCATCCATTTAACCGGGATCGGATCAGACACACCACCGTCCAGAAGTCTCTTCCCCCCAAGCATCACCGGCCGGGAGGCTATCGGGATCGATGCAGACGCACGCATCCATTCAATATCCTCCACATCTCCGTTGGGACATTCATGATACACCGGTTTTCCTGTATCCAGGTCCGTACACACCACTGTAAATTTCATGGGATTTTCTGCGTAGGTCTGACGGTCAAAAATATCCAGCTTCCAGGGCAGTTCATAATATCCGAATTCCCGGCTGTATACATCTCCTGTGGTGATCCAGTTCCGGATGCTTGCAAGTCTTTTATCCTTGCAGTACTTTTTGTTATAGCGAAGAACTCTTCCGATCTGCCTGGACTTATAATTGCATCCAAAAACAGCTCCAGCCGATACGCCCACCGCACTGTCCGCATAAATCTCATTTTCCATCAGAACATCGATCACGCCGCTGTATACAAACCTCGCATACCGCCGCCCTCCATAACGATACTGAATTTTTTCAATTGTGTTTCTTCCATTTATTTGTCCTCTGTATTCTGTCTGGCAGACTCTGCTGCCCTTATGCTGTCATCTTTACTGTCCATTTATTGTACTTTTTGAATTATATCGGTCTTTTTCTGCCATATATCTATATCCATTATCAGAATATCTTGGTTGTCCACTTGCTCATATCCCAGACTTCATTTACCACATCCTGGTAAAATTCCGGTTCATGGCAGATGAGAAGAATACTTCCGCGGTATTCCCGGAGAGCTTTTTTCAGCTCGTCTTTTGCATCTACATCCAGATGATTGGTAGGCTCGTCCAGAAGAAGAATATTGGTGTCACGGTTCACCAGCTTGCAAAGACGCACTTTTGCCTGCTCACCACCGCTTAAAACTCGTACCTGGCTCTCAATATGCTTGGTCGTCAGGCCGCATTTTGCCAGTGCGGAACGCACTTCATACTGGGAAAATGACGGAAATTCCTGCCAGAGCTCTTCGATACAGGTAGTTCGATTCTCACCTTTAACTTCCTGCTCAAAATATCCGATTTCAAGGTTCTCGCCCTGCTCCACGCTTCCGGAAAGAGGCTTGATCAGTCCAAGAAGGCTTCGAAGAAGTGTTGTTTTTCCTATTCCATTGGTTCCCACCAGTGCGATCTTCTGTCCTCGCTCCATAGTAAAATTCAGTGGCTTGGAAAGCGGCTCATCATAACCGATCACAAGGTCATGTGTCTCAAAAAGCATCTTTCCTGGTGTTCGGCCATAACGGAATTTGAACTCCGGCTTCGGCTTCTCTGCTGCCAGCTCGATCACATCCATCTTGTCCAGCTTTTTCTGGCGGGACATAGCCATGTTTCTTGTGGAAACACGTGCTTATTCCTTGCTACGAAATCCTTCAGCTCACTGATCTCCTGCTGCTGTTTGCGGTAAGCAGCCTCCAGCTGTGCCTTCTTGACCGCATAGACCTCCTGAAAATGATCGTAATCTCCTACATAACGGTTCAGTTCCTGATTTTCCATATGATAGATAATGTTAACTACAGAATTCAGGAACGGAATATCGTGGGAAATAAGGATAAATGCATTCTCATAATCCAGAAGATATCTTTTCAGCCATGCAATATGCTCCTCATCCAGATAGTTGGTAGGCTCATCCAGAAGCAGGATATCTGGCTTCTCAAGAAGAAGCTTCGCAAGAAGTACCTTAGTTCTCTGTCCGCCGCTTAGATCCGTAACATCACGGTCAAGCCCCAGATCCAGAAGGCCCAGAGCTCTGGCAACCTCCTCCACTTTGGCATCGATCGCATAAAAATCGTGAAGTGTCAGTTCGTCCTGGATCGTTCCAAGCTCTTCCATCAGACCATCCATCTCGTCAGGATCTGCAGTTCCCAGCTTGTCGCAGATCTCGTTCATCCGTTCTTCTTTTTTGAGAAGAGGATCAAAAGCGGATTTCAGCACCTGGCCGATGGTCATCCCCTTTTCCAGAACTGCATGCTGATCCAGATAGCCTGCGTGGACATTTTTTGCCCACTCTACCTTGCCCTCATCCGGCATCAGTTTTCCGGTCACGATACTCATAAATGTGGACTTTCCTTCGCCATTAGCGCCTACAAGTCCGATGTGTTCTCCCTTAAGAAGCCGGAAAGATACATCTTCGAAAATCGCTCTGTCTCCAAACCCGTGGGTCAGGTGTTCTACATTTAAAATACTCATTTGTTATATTCCTTTATCATTGTGGTTTTTCTGTTTTCCCGGAAGGGATTTTTAATAATGCTATAGTATTATACTTGATATTTTTCTCTGCTGTAAAGTCAAATCTCTGTATACACTACGATCGGCTGACTGGCAGCTTTTTGTATTACCGGTTAAGCTGCTGAATACTATTGAATAATTTTCCATCTTCCTACCTCATTATCTTCTGTAAAAATCCTGTTCTTATTTATTATGCCATCGGATCTCACCGTTTAATATGATCGGATAACGGATCAGCTTGTCTGAATCAAGGTTTTCCGCATACATATCTACTGCGGTTATCTGGTGATTATCATATGTGGTATAATAATAGATTCCCTTTGTCGTGTTGCAGCATGAAGTATAGATCGTGATCTCATATGCGCCTCTGATACCTCACAGCATCCCCGCTGCTGATCAACAGAGCCTAAAATATGGAAAAACTGGCTGACACTTTCGTTTTCCCCATCTCCGGATATTGCGTTTAATTTTGTGAATGCAACCTTTACAAATCTTGACTGGCTTGAAAGATCTCCCGGAATTCCCATTCCGCCCATTCCTCTGCTGTATGGATCCAACTCCAGCACTCCTGCAAATGTACTTTCCGGCTGCTTTCTGGATACACCCGCATAATTGTTAAGTGCAAACATCTGACCGGGGAATGGAGGATTATTTGTAAGTAGCCAACAGGATCGTCATAGATGTGCATTCCGTCTTTCATGGATTCTACAACGATGCATTCCTCCTTGTCTGCGATCATCCAGTGAAGCTGTGCCGTTGGAAGCTGTCCACTGAAGGGTGTTCCCATAAGCTTCATATTGGAAAGCATCCTCCTTGCTTCAGCCACCGAAGCACACTGGGTAAGGATCCATGGAATAAATTCATATTGCGCCACCTGGACAAGATCCTTATCTGCCTCTGTCGCTTCCTCTGCATATGCCGCATTCCCCACAAAGTTAAGTCCTGCCATACCTAGTCCCTTTTCATTAGCCGCATCATAATAAAGCGGATAATCTCCTGCTATAAACGCCATTCCTATGAAAGCATAATGTGTTTTTGCTTTTCCTGCATATCGGAAATCGAACTCATAATTTCTTGGGGTTATGGTCACCTCTTCCCCATAGGAAAACTCATAGTCAAGAGTTCTTCCCATATAAAAATCCTTTGTCTGATACGTTGCTGCTGTACACATAGATCTACACCTCTTCCTTACAATAATCCTGCAAACAATCTCATGAAAAGCTGTCCCAGACGAAGATATGCACTGCGTCCTGTACGGTATTGTTCTGTTACTTCCCGACATTCCTTCATTGTTTCTTCCAGGTCATTTCTTATAGATAACACAGCCGGACTGTCTGCCATAAAGCATCCGTTTTCAAAATGATGATAAAGACTTCTGTAATCCAGATTTATGGTTCCGCAGGTTGCCATACAGTCATCTGCCACGCTCATCTTGGCGTGACAGAAGCCAGGTGTCCACTCATAGATCCGCACTCCATTTTTAACCAGTCCATGATAAAAGGAACGTGTAACACTGTAAATCATTTTTTTATCCGGGATTCCCGGTGTAATGATCCTGACATCAATCCCCCGCTTTGCAGCAAGACACAGCGCATGTGTCATTTCATCCGTAATGATCAGATATGGCGTTATAAACCAGCAGTATTTTTCAGCTTTGTTGACCATGCTGATATAAACTTCCTCTCCTACCTGTTCATCATCCATTGGACTATCTGCATAAGGCTGTACAAATCCGTTCTGAGCTGCCTTATATTCTGATCTTATAAAATATTTGCTGAAATCCTCATTATTATTCCTGTCATTGCTGCATTCCACATTTCAAGGAATGTTGCTGTCAGCGACTGAACTGCATCGCCTTCAAGACGATCCCGGTATCCTTCCATTGTCCGTAGGGATGGGTATAATTGAAATATTCATTTGCCAGATTATAGCCGCCTGTGAAAGCTACTTTTCCATCGATCACGGTTATTTTTCGATGATCACGGTTGTTCAGAAATACATTCAGACCCGGCATAAAAAGATTAAATACCCGGCAGTGGATTCCGATCTGCTCCATCTTTTTTACGAAATCCGTATTAATAAAGCCAATAGAGCCCATATCATCATAAAATACTCGCACCTCCACGCCTGCCTGCACACGCTCCTCCAGCACTTTCTGGATCTTTTTCCAGGCCTCTGCATCTTCTATCGCATGGTATTCCATAAAAATAAACTTTTCAGCCTTTGACAGTGCTGATAACTGTGCTTCTAATCCCTTTACCGCCTCATCATAATAAACAATATCCGTATTCTGGTATACGGGATAACCTGCATTTTTCCAAATATACTCACTGATATTTCCTGCTTTTGGGATTTTGTTTTTGATATTTTCCAGTTTTTCCCGATTATCCGGCAGAAGCGGCAGAAGCTTTCTGTCGATATCCGCATATCGTTCTCGCATTTTACGGGTTCCGCCATTTAATCCGATCAGCAGATACAGTGCTACACCCATAATCGGAAACACAAGTATCAGAATGATCCACGGCATTTTCATGGAAGAGGTCTGATCGGATGCATATAGTGCCAGAACCAGAATTCCTGCAAAGACTCTAGTCAGCAGATTAACGATCTCCGCATATTCATTCAGCCTTGTGATCACGATAATGATAAAAGCTGCTTCCAATAAAATGCAAAGCACCGAAAAGCATAATCGAATGACACCGTTTTTCGTTTTTGCTCTGCCTCCAGTGTATCCTGCTTCATAAAACCGCCCCTTTCTGCATTGAATGAGAATTTTCTGTTGTGCGTAAGCCTAACTGAATATTCCTGTTGCGTAATAAAATCAACAATTATCGTCTATACTACAAACAGCGGAGCTCTGACCTGATGATTCCTTGTCCACTGTAATAAAAAATGAAATAAGAAGAAAGCCCTGGAAGCTGCAACTTCGAGGGCTTTTGATTTTTTTGTTATAAACACTTTAATTCTTTTTTGCCTGCGAGCATTATAGCATATGCGATTTTTCTTCGCAATATACTCTGTATACTTTTTAAGATGTTTCTGTTTTTACTGAACTCTTTGCTTCTATCATTGCAATAACTTTCTCCGCTGGTTTCCCAACTAGACATGTGATTGTTGGTATTCTTTAACCTGTTTTCACTTACCGCTTGTACCGCAACATACCATTTTTCAATTCAATAAATTTTCCGTTAAAGATTTCCTGCAACACCTGTCTGCATGGTATCCGTTGCAATCTTCTAACCTCAGACGCTTCCATTACTCGGAAAGTAGTTTGGTGATGATCTTGATAAAATGCAATGAGCGATTCAATATACGGCTCAGCATCTTCAAACGTCCAGTTTGCTTCCTCCTTCAAACGCGAGAATACCGATACCAGACTAATACATCGAACATCTTCAAAATTTGTAGCGCCATTCCGAGCATTTCGGTCATCGGAGCAGAACACATAAATCTGCTCCCCAAGCATCACCGACAAGACCTGCAACAGCACAAAAGACTTGATTTCTCCAAGATTATTTTTCTTGCCCACTTCGATATCGAGTCGTTCAAGCTCTTTCAAATAATCCTCTCTCGATATCGCCGTGTAATCAGCATCTTCCAATGCTCGATAATGTTCCGAAAAGTAATCTTTAGAAAAAACATCACAGGCCAATTTTAACATCTGTGTATAAGTCGCACACGCCAGCGGCCCTCGTACATGTGACAGGCTTTCAAGAATTTCTTGATCTGTGTAGCTTTTTATCTTTTGCGCGCAATCTTTTCGCTCAACCAGATTGGCGCATCAGCATTATACCGATTAAGTTCTGTTACGATTTGCGCATGACAAAAGAACACATATTCCGGCAATTCCATGACCCGGTCAATCAAATGATTATCGCCGCCATCTTGAACAGAGTGCGTTTTGGAAATGAAATCGGTATCTAGCAGTGCATATTTTTTCACTTCGCTTTGACACCCCTCAATCCAAACCGTACTCTTTTTTCAGTTGAGTAATGTAAGCCACATCGTCATTTTCTCTGGATTCTGTCAGATACTCATGCTGTCTGTTATACTCAACTTTCTCAAGGAGTGTGCCAAAAGATTCTGTTCCCCTGCCATCAAGCTGCCAGCGCTTTGCCTTACCTATCAGTGATGCCCTTTTCATTACATTCGCAGAACTTATCTCCAGCAGCTTTTCAGCCTGCTGGTGGGATATGTTTCCACTTTCAAACAAGCGCAGTACAACTGCCTTGTAGGGCATAGCAAACATATCCATAAGTATCAAAACGGAATCTACCGAAACCAAATCTTTATCAATTCCATACAGTAGAATTTGCTCATGGAGAAGTTGATCCGGCATCAAAAGCAGACCTGCGAAGGCATTAGCTTCCAAGTCCTCCTGTGTTCTTCCTGTTTCATCACCTGTTGCCGAATCCAGCATAGAACCATTTTTTATATAGCTCTGGTCTGCATTTTCTACATAACAGTAGATATGGTACAATTCATGCGACGCAGCGAAAAACTGCTTACATAGTGGAAGTGCCGTATTTACGCACACAAAAATCGTATCCTGCTTCAAAAAAGTCAATGCCCATAATTCATCATCATGAATTGGAAAACGAAGCAGTTCCAGTGCAATTTCTTTCTTTCTTGCATAGTTCTGTAATAACAGCAAAAAATATTATCTTTGATAATAGAATTACCGACATACTCTGCCGAAAACTGCCTGACAACAGATTGAATTTCATCAAATTTCCTGTTTTGGCTTACAAAAAGGCTATCTTTCAGAACATTGTTCATCACTTATCCTCCCAGAGCTGCTCCATCTTTTTGCCATTCTCGCATGCCCTAGTGTGGAACAGAATCATGTCGGACAGTTCATCCGCAAGCCGGATTCCCTTTCTTGCTTCTTCTGTTTTAACACGCCCCATAAACGCATGAATCACATTCGTATCCATCGGCTTTTCTGGCATCTTCATCAGAGAATCCATCGACACATGCAGATATTCAGAAATCTTATGAAGTTCAATCGCATTGATTGCTCTTGCACCATTCATAATTTTGCTCATTGTCTGTTTGGAGACTCCAATTCCTTCTGCCAGATCAACCTGCTTTTTGTTTTCTTTTTTCAGTTCAGCCTGAATGTTGTTTGCAATTATCATATTTACATCCAGCATATAATCGCCTCCTGTTCTTGTACTTATATTATACGCTCTTTCACATAGAATATCAATTATTTAGAGACTGATCTTAGTTTTTAATTTATTTTGTCGCTATTTTAGTTACAAGTCATCGCTAACCTTCAGAAGAGTGGTTTACACTAACGCTATAAACCTGTATTTTCCTCATTCAAAAGACCTTCTACAACCTCAACAGAGAGATTTCTATGATAGAACAGCTCATTGCCGAAGCAACAAAATTTGATTTCAAAGTTGCTCTCAAAACGAATCCACCAAAAAACCGGTTAAAAAACACCCCATTGCTTTTCCAACGAGGCTTGTAATTGTTGCAGGTCGACAAAATGCTTGTTTCTACACCCCTTGACCTTTCTTTCTTGTTTATAATGAGAAAGAAAGAAAAAGAAAGGAAAGGCAACCTTTTCAAATCTGGATCGAACTGACAGAAGAGATTATCCAGAGGATGCAATCAGAGAAGCAGAATTGAGCGAAGTTCTGCTACATGAGCATTCTTCCTTGCATCTAGCTGCCTGTTCAAAGCTGCAAATGCTTTCCTTACCGCAGTGATATTCTTACAATTCTGGTAAATATCCAGAATACGCTTTTCAAAACTCACACCAGATTCAAGTGCGCCTAGCGCAACATCCGATGCACCAAACACGCCCTCAACTCATTGACTTTTGTAGTAGTCAGAACAATCCCAGCCAAGGTTCCGCACGCATAGACCTTATGAAACAATCCTAAAAAGGCAAATAAACATTGTCCGCAGCGTGCCTGTCATTTCTGCCATGATCCAAACTGTCAGGACACAGATGACCGCATAAAAGCATACAGCCTTAATGACATATTTCCACTTTCCAAAGAAAGCACCCAATATCGCAATCAGCATAACAAGGACAAATTGATATGCAAGTGAAGGAGCGAACATGGACGATAAAACACATATAAGAATAAGAAAGAGCTTGGCCCGTGGGTCGAGCCAAAGCCCTTTCTTGTGGCATTTACCGCTCATGCTGTAATACCTGCTTTTTCAAACTGCTTTTTCAGCATTTTGCAGCCTACAAAAGCGCTGATTGCAGATGTAATGATAACAGCAGCGAACATGGCAATCAGGATGCCGGTATTTGCAGTTGCCTGCATGGTGTCGATGTAGCTCTGTTCGGTTCCATTACCCAGCATGGTCTGCGCCCAGCCGTTGGGATCAACAAAGAACACGATATATGAACCAGTGCCACCGAGAGAGAACAGGATATAAGACAGGCTGTTGAGTTTTTTGCTTTTGTACTGCCCTGCACCAGCAACAAAGTCCGCGACAATCGCCATGATCAGATAGCCCAATGCAAAAGCCCAGTGCATACCGGTCACGAACCAAATAATACCCATGATAACGCCCATTATAGAAAGGCTCCAACGCTTATGTACTTTTGCAATCAGCAAAAGATAAATGGGGCCAGCAAGCAGCCCACCTCCTGCTGGCATGAAAAAAGTAAGTACAGGATTCGTTGCAAAAAAGACACCGCCCACCAATACAAAAACAAATAACAGTGCAGTAAAAATACCTGTTGTTACAAGGTCTTTCACTGTCAGACCTTTGTTCATAGAATTTACTTGATTACTCATTTTGACCTCCTACCTTTCATTGTCTTGACTCGACAAGTGGTTTGTGATATTCTTCGGTTAGATACCTCTAATCTTCGTCTAATACAATACGCATTTATCGAACAACATTCAATAGGTTCCGGCAATGTTCGTCTGTTCCTTTCAAAAGTTCGTCTAATCGTTGCAAAAAGGAGGCGGTCTGTTTTCATGTCTGAAATTATTGACCAGTTTTATACACCGCTACTGATTGGACACGGTTTTATCCGTGACCCAGACAACCAGCAATATGGGGCATTAGGTGACTGCTGGAAACTTTCTCCCGAAGTTGGAGAAGGCACCTACTGGACTTATGGACAGAAAGACTTATATGATATTAAAATCCATAACTTTTCCTTCCACGAAGATTTCATGTTGGAATGCTCCATGCCGGAATGTCTGAGTATCACTCGGTATGACTCTATTTCCGGGGAGGAATTATCTCCATACCGTAGACTGTCTGCCGGTTGTATCAAAACATTTATTGGAGGCTACGCTCCATACAAGGCTTTGATACATAAATATTCCAATCCGTTCGGTTGGGATTGAGATTGCACCGGCATATTATGAGGACTACCTGAAAAAACTGTACCCGGAGGCACAGATCAATCCTGTGGATGCATTTCGGAAGATCGACCAAACATCCGACTTTCCAGAAATGTCACGGTTACTCACAGAAATCAAATACTATCGCGGGGAAGGGATTGCAGCAAAACTTTTTTATGAGGGTAAAGTCGCAGAAGCTGTTTCAATGGTGGTGGAATATCAGAAGAAACATCCTGATAAACCGGCCCATAAGCTCTCTCAACAGGATATTGAAAATCTCCAAATAGTTGCCGCTTATCTTAGCGATCACTATGCTTTTGATATTCCTCTGGAACGGCTAACACAGATTGCCTGCATGGGAACAACAAAGCTCAAAAGCTGTTTTAAGAAATACTACGACTGCACCATCACGGAATATGTTCAACAGCGGCGCATGAGTCAAGCAGAATATCTGCTGGCATATACAGAGCTGACAGTCGGGCAAGTTGCCCAAACAGTAGCTATTCCACTTCAAGCCGATTTGCAGAATTATTCCGTAAAAGCACGGGATTGTTGCCATTAGAGTACAGAAAAAACGCACAGCGAAAATAAAATGAGCGCCAGAGGGAACTCTGGCGCTCGTAATTTTTTTCAGCCACATCCTCGCCACATTTGATTAGGTAAAACATCTACGGAATGCGCCATCAAATATCTCCCTGCACTTTGCGTTTGTCACTAAGATAGTGTAACTTCATCTGAACAGGAGTTTTTCATCTACATAATAAGCATAATCATACCTCTTATGTACTGTTGTGCTGTCTATTCGATTGTCAATGTGCAGATGAAGGAGGAAAACTTGTCCTTCTTATTAACACTGACAAAAAAGGCAAAAAACAGGCGCATCAAATGAAACTTTATCAAAAATATTTTCCGAGCTGCTTTAAGCCACGGCGGATACTGTCTCGAACACGGCTTGGGTCTACACCTTCTACTTCGGCAATTTCATTTACCGTCATTCCCAGATAGTATCGGGCATAAATTCGCTTTGCCTGTTTCTCCGGCAGCTTCATCACAGCGGCATAGACCTGCTCCTGAAACTGTTTTTCCTCCAGAAGCATCTCCGGTGTCTGCGGCTTCAACAGCACCGCATTTTCAATGCCATTCTCGCAATCCAGAGAATACTGTGCTTTATAACGATACATCTTTCGCTCATACGCAGCCTCCGCACGTTCAGCTGCCCGAATAGTCTCCATTACTTCCTCTGTCACATCTACAAAAAAGTCTGTTGTATAACATCAGGATAAAGTTCCCGAAGGTTAATTTTCTTCATTATGTACCTCCATTTCGATTCACGGGTGATTGACGGGTGAATAGAATGGAGGCGGAGACCGACACCGGCAGACAACCGGGTCATCTCCGAAAAAATGGCAACAAAAACGCCAGATTTCCATGAGGGAAAACTGGCGCGCCAAGAACAGCCATTATTATACTGAATCACATGGAACGATAATGCCGATGCAATGTTATACTTGCCCGGAGGAGGAGCAATGCTTTTTTTAACTGATGTAGATCATGTGAGCTTTGAAAAAGTAAAAGGGGCACGGCAAAATAACCTCCAATCGGCTACCGTGTCCCTGCAAGTCGTCATAGGATTGTGTAAACGCAAAGAAACGGCGGCTCTGAAAATCAAAGCCGCCGTTTCATAGGCGCGTGAAAATGTGTCTGCTGTACGACGGCTTTTTTCTTTTGCCGTCGTCCGGCAGATTAAAATATTGAATTACAATTCATTGATGGTTGCAGTAATCGGCATGTTACAGATGCGTTTTGCCGGAGCGAAAGGTGCAAGAAGAGAAGTGAACACAAGCAACACCAGTATTTTTCCAATAGATGTTAAAGGGATTTGCCATGCCGTTCCCCAATAATTTGTAATCATCTGCGAATAGAGAAAATGATGCAGCGGTAACCCCAGACCACAACCTGCGAGGAGTCCAAGCGTAGTGTACGTGGCGGTTCCATGAGAATCATCTTCTTGATTTGTAAACTATCCATCCCCACTGCACGCATGGCTCCGTATTGATTTGTTCTTGCAGACACGCTCATAGAAATACTGTTTACCGTATGAATAATAGTAATCAATGTGATCACGGCAAGGAATCCATAAACAAACAGGCAGAACATAAAATAGGTATTTTGTGTGTCTTTGTTTTGCGCCAGTCGATCATAAAAGCGATAATGTCCATTTGCCAATACGTGAAGATCATTTACATTCTGCTCTGTTGCTTTTTTGGACAGCTGTACGTCAAGAACAGCATAGGCATCTTTGCCTGTAATTTCCTTGAACGTTTTCTCTGAGCAAATCACAGTTGGCTGATCCGATGTATCAAAGGGACTATCTTTCAAGACTCCAGCCACGGTAAGCTCTGTCTGCTCCAGCTGAATCGTATCTCCAACCTTCAAAGAATTGCTTTTATCAAAAACCGTCAGTACACCGTTGCCTTCAGAGACAGCCGATATATCACCTGCAATCAAATCTTCAGCTGCCCACTGAAACTGCTGATTCTCATAAGAAATCAAATCAATTTGTCCCAATTTCCCTTCATGTTCTGCAGGAAGGCTTTGATACATCCGCCCAAATACCCGCTTTACATACGGCCGGCTTTCCACCTCTTTGGCAAAACTTTGTTTAATGTCGCACAGATTATCAGGACTACTATAAAAGACATCTGGTGCCCATGGCTTTAAGGGATTGAGTGCCATATTCACCCATTGTATAAGAACGGAAAAGCTCAAAATCATAATGATGCTGAGTGCAAAGGAGCCAGTCATGAGAAGTAGATTTTTTGGAGAGGATACGGCATGATGAATCCCCAAGGCCATCTCAATTTTCAAAAAGTTCTGCTTGATTGGCCGGGATGTGTTCCAATTTTCGGAAAGATTTCCGGTAACAGCTGCAACCGGAGAAACACCTGCCGCCCGCCTTGCGGGAGAGATGGAAGATAACAGCACGGTCAAAACACCAACAACAATTCCGCTGATGATACCGACACTACTAATCCCAAATAGCGGAATCTGTACAAATTCAGCGCCCGCACCAAACCGGAGCAGTGCACAAAGCATCCACGTGCCCACAATCCCAACTATCACGCCAATCGGAACCGCTGTTTTGCACCAATAGAGTGCTTCCAACTTGACTATGTGCATAACTTGTGCCCGGCTTGCTCCAATACAACGAAGCATTCCAAAAAATTGTGTTCTCTCTGCGGTTCTGCTGTTCAGGCTTCCCGCAATCATAAAGACTCCCGCAGCCAAAACCAGAACAAACAAGATTGCAGCTACAAGGTACATTCCCATGACATAAGAATCACTGCTGAAGCCCGTCAATCCCAGCAAAGCCGTGTTTTCGGATAATGTTTCGTCTGTAAAGCCATATGTTTTCCGCAACTCTGCAATCACCTTACGAATATGGATATTCTCGTAAAAGCGCACAAAACAAACGGGAGCAAGCTTACTTCCTTCTGCTTTTGCAAGACTTTGGAAGGAGTCCCAATTTAGAAAAGCCCCCACAATGTCGGCATCTGTGGTAATGGTAACATCTCCTCCAAAACCGGAAATCGTATAGCCAAAATCTCCAGCTGGTGTATGTACGGTAATCGCCTCTCCAATCTTCAGAGAAAGCAGTTCTTTTGAACGATTCGAAAGTAAAATTTCATTCTCTTTTGTAGGATATCGGCCTTCAGTCAAATTGTCATAGATCTCCGTTAGAATCGCATTATCACCACCTACGATGACGCAGCTTTTTCCATTGATCGTATAGTCTTCGGATAAATCAAAGTTCAGTCCGTCATAACGGGAGGACGTCATCACATCTATTCGCTGTGCGATTTGCTCAATCTGTTGCTCGGATGGCTCCTTCAACATGATATGCCAGTTCCCATGTTCTTTGATCACTCGTGTCTTTTCCATTCGGATCGCCATATCTGCCATGCTGAAAATCATCGTAACCAACAGCACTGAGATAATGATGCACAGCATCGTCATCCTATTCTGTCTCTTCCGCACCTTTGCAGAAATCGGAATAAGGCTAAGATAGCTTTTCATTCGCGGCACCTCCCGAAGTCGGTCAGTACACCGTCCGATACCTGCAAAACCCGGTCAGCCGTTTGCGCGATACTGCGATTGTGGGTAATCATAATGATGGTTTGTTCGTATTTTTTCGACGCCTCTTTTAGCAAGGCAATAACCTCGCTGCTATTCTGCGTGTCCAGATTGCCGGTCGGCTCGTCAGCTAAGATCAGGGCTGGCCGGGTAATCAGTGCCCGCCCAATTGCCACACGTTGCTGCTGACCACCGGAAAGCTGGCTCGGCAGGTGATTTCGGCGCTCTTTCAGATTCAGCACCGCCAGTAGTTCTTCCAGATACTTTTTGTCCGGCTTCTGGTGGTCCAGCAACACAGGGAATATGATATTCTGCTCCACGGTCAGCTCCGGCACAAGGTTGAACGCCTGAAAGATAAAGCCGATATTCCTACGCCGAAACACGGTCAACTTCTTGTCGTTCATGGAAAAAATGTCCTTGCCGTCGATCAGCACCTTGCCTGACGTAGGCGTGTCCAATGCGCCGATCATGTTCAGCAGTGTACTTTTGCCGGAACCGGATTCTCCGACGATTGCCACATACTCGCCCTTTGGAACAGAAAAGCTGACATCCTTTAATGCCTTGACAGCGGTTTCTCCGTTGCCATAGGTCTTACTGATATTTTTGACTTCTAATAAGTTCATAGTGTAAACACCTCTTTCTGAATGATTTTGCGATATAGGCAGGCTGTCTTTGTTTGTCCTGCCTATGTGTGAGAGAATAGCACCTGAATCTTACTGTAAGCCTACAGCCAGCCTACAATTTTGTAGGAATCAGAAAATTCATTGTGAAAGTTGTCCCGATACCTAATTCGCTGTCAACCTCAATGGTGCCGTTATGTGCTTCAACGATTGCCTTTGCCAAAGGTAATCCCAGTCCAATCCCTTGCTTGTCCTTAGAAAAACGACTGCGATAAAACCGCTTGAAGATGTGATGTATATCCTCTGGGTGGATGCCGCATCCATTATCCGTTATCACAATTTGGACACCAGACGGCAACTCCTTCCACGCAACACGAATTGTTGCACCACTTTCTGTATGGTCAAACGCATTTTTCACAATATTGTCGATTGCCTCATTCAACCAATCACGATCACAAAAAAGAGAAAGATGATCCGAGCCAGACAGAATGATTTCTTTCTTTTCCTGTCTGGCTCTATATGCAAAATGCAGTTCAATATCCCGCATCATATCTGCAACATTTTCTGCGTTCTTTTCCAAGACAATGGCTCCGGCATCCAATCTTGTAATCTTGAGCAGACTTTGCACCAGTGTTTCGATACGGTCAAGTTCCTGCTCAGACAAACACGCAAATTCTTTCACGGAGGACACTTCTATATCCTCGTCTTGAAGGAGTCCGTTATAAATATTGAGTGCTGCCAGCGGTGTTTTCAGTTGGTGTGAAATGTCGGAGATTGTATTTTTCAAAAACTCTTTCTCTCGTAACTCGTTATCTGCATGGGCATTTAACACTGCCGCTAAAGAATTGATGGAATGAAGCAGTCGGTACAATTCGCCCTCATTGTCACATTCAATACGGGCATTGCGATCACCATCAAGATACGCATTGATTTGTAATATCGCCTGCTCCATGATCTGATTTTGCCGATTAAAATATACAAAGCAGACTGCCCATACAGCACCGCCAGCCAATAGAAAAAGGATTAGCAATAACAGAGAAAGCCGACGATATGACAGCCATAGAAAAACCTCGGCTAAGAGAAATGTAACCCCCAAAACCAGTGAAAGCGAAAGAAATAGATTTTTGATTTCTTTATTTGCCAGTATCTTCATTCTGCACCTCACCCGATAATATTCCATTTATATCCCATACCTCGAACAGTCAGGAGCATTTGTGGTTCACTTGGATTATCCTCGATCTTCATACGAAGCCGACGCATATAGACCGTAAGGGTACTACTGTCGATATAATTCCCGTCGCAATCCCATAGCTTATCTAAAATTTGTCCCTTTGTCAGCACCATGCTTGGGTTTCTCATAAACAAGCACAGTAGCTTGTATTCCGCGGCAGTCAAATCCAACAGCTCCCCATTTTTGAAAACCTGTCCTTGCAGCAAAAGAACTTTGATGCCATTCGACTGCAATTCTGTGTCTGCTGCTTGAAAAGAATTTGCACGTCGAAGTAAGGCGTTAATCCTTGAAACGAGAACCCCCAGTTTGAACGGTTTTGTGATATAGTCATCACCTCCAATATCCAGCCCCATAATAATACTTGTTTCCTCATCCGAAGCCGTCAGAAAAATAATTGGCACCTTTGATATAAGTCGAACTCTTTTGCAAAATTCAAAGCCAGACCCATCTGGCAGAGATACGTCCAACACCAACAAATCATATTTTCCGTCTGTCCACAATTTCTCCGCTTCTTTGAGCGTTCTGGCGATATTTAATTCAAATCCCTGCTTTTTGAAAGCAAAAGAAAGCCCGTTAATCAGGCTTAGATCATCTTCAAGAAGTAATATATTACTCATACTTTTCTGCCTTTCCTTGTTTTGTTCGACCATCAATCGGCTTTTCCGCATCCTTTGGAATTAGCCAGATAGTTGCCATCTTCACAGCGCCGGGGATACGCCCAGCAGCGCAATAGTAATTAACT
>ENA-OQAN01000103-OQAN01000103.1-human-gut-metagenome-genome-assembly--contig:-NODE-103-length-43305-cov-4.263861_pt1 | contig 43305 bp, 56 predicted proteins | sample MGYA00242735_ERZ504527 | MGnify/ENA primary metagenome ERZ504527 (study PRJEB26092, sample SAMD00036230) | human gut metagenome | host: Homo sapiens | study: EMG produced TPA metagenomics assembly of... | reverse complement strand
ATCTGCAGGAGGGCATTCCGCCTTGGCCGCGGCGTGTTCAACCGAGGACCCGCTCGTATCACGTAAAACCGTATCCTAATATGCGGGAAACCCTGACCGCGCTGCGGGAAGAAGTTCCGATTGCCGTATGTTCCAACAAGCCGCACGAGGCGGCATCCACGTCGTGGAGAGCGTGTACGGACCGGGCTTTTTCAACCGGATTCAGGGGCAGACCGCAGAAATCCCGAGAAAGCCGTCTCCGATCGGTGCGCTCGCGATTGCAGACGCACTCGGCGCCAGACCGGAAGAGTGCCTGTACTTTGGCGATACCAATACGGATATGCAGACCGGAAACGCCGCAGGCATGTTTACCGTTGGTGTGACGTGGGGATTCCGCCCGCGCCAGGAGCTGATCGACAACCATGCGATGGAGCTGCTCGACCGGCCGGAGGAAATCTTAACGCTTTTTCACAGAAAGAATCAGGAAAAATAAAACGAACAGAGGAGAAAACCAGAATGGGAGAATATACTGAAGAATGCATCAACACATTTTTAATGAATCAGGGCCAGTTATTCGACGAGCCGGTGGCTGAAAATTACGATGAGGCAGAGGCCTTTCTGGAGGACTGCCTTGCAGTCGTTGCCGACAATCTGGACGACGTGCGCGCCTACATGGAAGAAGAGGGCATGGACGTGGAAGAAATGTCGGATGCAGAATTAGAAGAGCAGAGCGAAGTCTTTGCCCTGCCGGACGGCCAGTATCTGATCGTGATGGGATAAAAAACGAGAGGAAATTAAAAAAGAATGAAATATGATGTCATTATTATCGGCGCAGGCCCGTCAGGTATTTTCTGTGCCTATGAACTGCTGAAAGAAAAACCGGATCTGAAGGTGCTGATGATCGAAAAAGGACGTTCGATCGAGAGCCGTCAGTGTCCAAAGAGAAAAACGAAAAAATGCGTGAACTGCAAACCGTGCTCGATCACAACGGGATTTGCCGGAGCAGGCGCATTCTCCGACGGAAAGCTTTCTCTTTCCCCGGATGTCGGTGGAAATCTGCCGGAGATTTTAGGATATGAAAAGACGGTTGAGCTGATCCATGAGTCCGACCAGATCTATCTGGATTTCGGCGCAGACAAGAATGTTTACGGTGTCGATAAAGAAAAAGAGATCCGTGAGATCCGCCGCAGAGCGATCAACGCCAACCTGAAGCTGATCGAATGTCCAATCCGCCATCTCGGAACCGAGGAGGGATACAAGATTTACAGCCGCCTCGAGGATCACTTAAAAGAGATCGGCGTGGAGATGAAATTCAACACGATGGTCAATGATATTACGATCGAGGACGGCCGTGCGACAGCTGTAACACTTGAGGACGGAACGGTTTACGAGGCAGATGAGATTGTCTCCGCAGTAGGCCGCGAGGGAGCCGACTGGTTCTCACATATCTGCAACGGCCACGGCATCGAGACCGAGGTCGGAACCGTCGATATCGGTGTCCGCGTGGAAGTCCGCGACGAGGTCATGGAGTTCCTGAACAAGAACCTGTACGAGGCAAAACTCGTTTACTATACCCCGACTTTTGACGACAAAGTGCGTACCTTCTGTACGAACCCGTCCGGTGAGGTGGCAACTGAGTATTATGAAAACGGTCTGGCAGTTGTAAACGGTCACGCCTACAAATCCCAGGAGTTCAAGACAAACAACACGAACTTTGCCCTCCTGGTATCCAAGAACTTTACGAAACCATTTAAAACCCCGATCGAGTACGGCAAACAGATCGCACAGCTTTCCAACATGCTCTGCGACGGCAAGATCCTCGTTCAGACGTACGGCGATTTCAAACGCGGAAGAAGAACGACAGAAGAGCGTCTCTGCCGCAATAACCTGATCCCGACCTTAAAAGATGCCGTTCCGGGCGACCTTTCCCTGGTATTCCCGCACCGTATCATGGTCGACATTGCCGAGATGATCGAAGCCCTCGACAAAGTAACACCGGGTATCGCCAGCGATGAGACACTGCTGTACGGCGTAGAAGTCAAATTCTATTCCAACAAAGTTGTCGTAGACAAAGACTTCTGCACCAGCGTCAAAGGCCTCCGCGCCATCGGCGACGGCGCATCCGTAACCCGCGGCCTCCAGCAGGCAAGCGCAAACGGACTGTCGGTTGCGAGAAGCATTCTGAAAAGCATGAAATAAGAGAGAACGAAAAAGATCCTTCGTCTGTGAAATGAGACGGAGGATCTTTTTTGCGCCGGAAAGAGGGGTGTTTCAGATTATATGCCGTACAGCTTCCGGAACTGCTTCGGCGTTGTCCCGGTCTGCTGGCGGAAAACCGAGATAAAGTAGCTGACATCGCGGTAGCCGCAGAGAGCGGCGATGCCGTCGAGCGTAGTGTAGGGACGGCTGATGAGAAGCTCCTTGGCGCGGCTGATGCGCAGAACGCTGATGTACGAGCGGACAGAGCTGCCGACAAAACGCTGGAACAGGCGTGTCAGATACTGCGGTGTGATATGGAGCTGTTCCGCGAGATCATCCACATTGAGCGGGTTGGAAAGATGACTTTCGATTTCCTGCATTGCCGGGCGGACATACTGGAGATACAGCGGATGCTCCGTCCGGGAAAGGCCGGTGCGGAGCTGGGAAAGGCGTGTCAGGAACTCAAAGCATCCGACGGAGAGCGCAGCATCGTCGATGTCATTTTTCAGAAAATGTGAGTCGATTATGCGGTCAATCCATTCCTGAAACCACGCGCCCTCTGAGGCCGGAACGAAAAGATACGGCGAGACGGCACAGATTTTATAGAGATCATCGGAGAGCTTTCCGTCAAAGGTCAGAAAGGATGTAAACCACATCCCGCTGCCGTCGTTTTCGCGGTATTCATGCGGCACATGCGGAGCAATCAGAACACCATCACCTGGTTTCAGCAAAAGTTCCTGGCCTTCGAGGGTCAGCAGCCCTTCGCTGCGTTCCGTCTGAATCCAGTGATATAAGGGGAATCCGTTCGGGCGCACAACGGGCTCCTGCAGCCAGCGGTTGCCGATGCTGTCAGCGGAGAGGGAAAAATCGGAGGCGGATGGTTTAAAGAAAATAGGCATAACAGTCAGTTCCTTTCTGAAAGAAAAGTCTAAAATAAGATTCCGGAATGAGTTTCGAAAATTCATACTTTTTAGACAAGCATATCATACTTTTCTCACAAAGACCAGTATATAATAGAGCCATCAAAACGAGATATCCAAACACAGGAGGAATCAAAAAAATGCAGCCAAAATTCAAAAAAATGTTATACGGAGGAGACTACAACCCAAACCAGTGGCCAAAAGAGATCTGGGATGAGGATATGAAACTTTTCCATCAGGCCGGCATCAACAGCACCACGATCAACGTATTTTCCTGGGCAAAAATCCAGCCGTCCGAGAATGAGTACGACTTTACAGAGCTCGATGAGATCGTAGACACCCTGACAAAAGAGGACGTCCAGATCGTCATGGCAACATCCACCGGCGCACTCCCGGCATGGATGGTACACCGTTATCCGGAAGTGGCAAGAACCGATTTCGAAGGACGCCATCACAAATTCGGTCATCGCCACAATGCCTGCCCGAACAGCCCGGTTTTCCAGAAATATGCAAAGCGCCTGGCAGAAAAACTGGCAGAGCGTTACGGCGACAACAAAAACATCGTCTGCTGGCACATCAGCAATGAGTACGGCGGCGAGTGCTACTGCGAGAACTGTGCAAAAGCGTTCCGCGTATGGCTGAAAGACAAATACAAAACACTCGATGAAGTCAACAAGGCATGGAACATGGAGTTCTGGGGCCACACCATCTACGACTGGGACGAGATTGTACCGCCGAACGATCTGGGAGACGGAATGCCATGGGGAAGCGGCACTGCATTTGCAGGAATGTCCCTCGACTACATGCGTTTCAACTCCGACGGCATGCTGAACAACTACAAAATGGAGCGTGACGCGATCCGCAAATACGACAAAGAAACACCGATCACCACAAACCTGATGGGAACGTACAAAGGTCTCGACTACTTCAAGTGGGCAAAAGAAATGGATATCGTATCCTGGGACAACTACCCGAGCTACAATACACCATGGAGCCACGTAGCTATGACCCACGACCTGATGCGCGGCCTCAAAGACGCACCGTTCATGCTGATGGAGCAGACTCCGAGCCAGCAGAACTGGCAGCCGTACAACTCCTTAAAGAAACCGGGCCAGATGCGCGCACAGAGCTATCAGACCGTTGCACACGGCGCAGACACGATTCAGTTCTTCCAGCTGAGAAGAAGCGTCGGCGGATGCGAGAAATTCCATGGTGCTGTTATCGCACACGCAGGAACCGCAGATACCCGTGTCTTCCGTGAGGTAACCCAGCTCGGAAAAGAACTGGAGAAAATCGGAAGCCGTGTGATGGGCTCCGAGAACCACGCAAAAGTCGGCATCATCTTCGACTGGGAAAACTACTGGGCACTGGAGTACACCAGCGGACCGAACCGCGATTTACGTTACGTAGACCAGATCGAGCAGATGTACAATTACTTCTATAACAAGAACATCGCTGTCGATATGATCCCGATTGACGCGGACTTCTCCAAATATGACCTCGTTGCAGCACCGGTTCTCTACATGGTAAAAGACGGTGTGGCAGAGAGCCTGGAGGCTTATGTACAGGCGGGCGGAACCCTCATCACCACCTACATGAGCGGTATCGTCGGACAGTCGGACAACGTTCATCTCGGCGGATACCCGGGACCGCTCAGAAAAATGGCAGGCGTATGGGTAGAAGAGATCGACGCTCTTGCACCGGAGCAGAGAAACAAGATCCGTTTCGCAGACGGAACCGAGGAAGAGTGCCGTCTCGTATGCGACCTGATGCACCTCGAAGGAGCTGAAGAAATCGCACAGTATGAGAGCGATTTCTATGCAGGCATGACTGCTGTTGCAAAAAATCGGTTCGGAAAAGGAACCGTATATTATGTCGGAACCGACCTTTCTGAGAGCGGCCTTGCAAAAGTTCTTGCTATGGCAGCAGACGGCGCAGCCATCCAGCCGGTGATTGGAGAAGCAACAGCACTCGAGATCACAAAACGCCAGGCAGACGGCGAGGATCTGTACTTTATCATCAACTTCAAAGATGAGGAGATTCCGCTTCCGGTAGTCTTCGACGGAAAAGAAGATATCCTGACCGGCGAGAAAGTACAGGGCGGCGAGATGCTGAAGAAATACGATCTGCGGATTGTCAGCGTTCCGAGAGCATAATATAAAACATATTGTATAGTAGAAAGATAACAAAAAAGACACAGCAGGAGGCAGAAAGATACTTCCAGCTGTGTCTTTTTGATGCTGTGAATTTATGCGGGTGCTTAGTGGGAAAACGAAGCTCGTGCGACGATGTTCTCCATCTCGCCCCATTTCTCCTCCATATCCGCTACAAGCGCAATCTGTGTCCGCGCACGTACGAGGTTGTGCTCCGGGTAAGCGGTTTTGAAGTAGGTATCGCCCATCAGGTAATCGGCGAGAAAACGGATGCCGCATTCGAGGGTCATTAATTTTGCACCCATCGGCAGCATTTCGACTTCCGCGCGGGTCAAAGAGCCTGCGCAGCCTGCGAGAAAGCCCTTTGTATAGCTCTCAAAGAGAGGAAGGGAAAGAGACACCTTCGAGACATCCTGTTCGTCCTCAGCAGCCGTATTCGCGCCGAAGCGGATGGAATCGCCGAAGTCAAAGATCGACAGTCCCGGCATAATGGTGTCCAGGTCGATGACGCAGATGCCCTCGCCGGTTTTGTCATCAATCATAATGTTGTTCAGCTTCGTATCGTTGTGCGTTACGCGGAGCGGCAGCTCGCCCGAGGCCTTCATGCGCTCGCTACGCCGTAATCGTCTGCGTGGTCGAGGAAAAACGCCATCTCATCCGAAACGTTTTTCAGCCGTCCTTTCGGATCCGCCTGCGCCGCCTGTAAAAGCGCCTGGTAGCGGAGCGGTGTGTTGTGGAAATCCGGGATCGTCTCGAAAAGAGAGGCGGACGGAAAATCGGAGAGCATCTGCTGGAAGCGGCCGAAAGCATTACCGGTCTCGTAAAACAGCTTTGGATCTGTCACGGCATCATAGCAGGACGCATCGGAAATAAAGAGAAATGCGCGCCAGAATTCGCCGCGCTCATCGACGAAAAACCACGCATCGTCTGTCGTCGGAATCAGGTTCAGCGTCTCGCGGAATGGATCTCCTCCTGCGGCTGTGATTTTTTTCCGCAGAAATGATGTTACCTGTGCAATATTCTGCATCAGCTCCGTTGGATTGTGGAAAACGGTGCGGTTCATGCGCTGCAGAATCGATTTGCGGAGGACGCCGTTTTCGGTGGAGCGCACCAGAAACGTATCGTTGATATGGCCGTTCCCGTGCGGCGTCCAGTCTGTAATCGTTCCCGGGAAAGCAAATGCGTGGACAATGGAAGAGAGTTCTTCCTGTGTGTATGTAATCATCATGGGTATAAACTCCTTATTTTAATTAGACAAACCTGATTAAGTAAAGCACACGCAGGGCGAAAAGTCAAGAAAAGGGCGCGAAACGATTGACAACGAGCGGCATTTCTGACTATAATAGACAGTAATTTAAGAAAAAACAAAACCTAAAATGCAGTGACAGGGAGGAGTACCTGGCGGCGCAAAGCAAAGAGAGGAGATGGCTGGTGAGAATCTCCGTGAGCGTGCCTGCGGAAGTAGCCTCGAGCAGTGGACTGAACAGAAAAAGCGGACAGCAATGTTTTCCAAGTAGGCTCCAACGTAGTTCCCACGTTACCGGGATGCCGTATCGGATGAAAAAAGTTAAATCCTGTACGGAATGAGCAGAAGCGTATTCTTCTGGAATTCAGGTGGTACCGTGGATGGAAACATTCTCCCTGAACGTAAGGCACAGAAAAGGTGTTTTATGTTCGGGGATTTTTTATGCAGCAAATTTAGAACAGGAGGTTTTCATATGAAACAGATTACAGGAAACAAACTTCTGGTAAAGGCTCTGAAGGAGGAGGGTGTCGAGTATCTCTTCGGTTATCCGGGAGCCTGCACCATTGATATCAGCGATGAGCTTTACAAACAGGATGAAATCAAAATCGTTCTGCCGCGCCACGAGCAGGCGCTGGTGCATGAGGCGGATGCCTATGCGAGAACGACAGGAAAAGTCGGCGTATGCTCGTTACCAGCGGCCCTGGTGCAACCAACCTGGTCACCGGTCTTGCAACGGCAAACTACGACAGCGTTCCGCTTGTCTGCTTCACCGGACAGGTACCCCGCCACCTCATCGGAAACGATGCATTCCAGGAGGTTGATATCGTCGGCATCACCCGCAGCATCACGAAATACGGCGTGACGGTAAGAAACCGTGAAGATCTCGGACGCATCATCAAAGAGGCATTCTACATCGCACGCACCGGAAAACCGGGCCCGGTTCTCATTGACCTTCCAAAAGATGTCATGGCAGAGTTCGGCAGCGCAGAGTATCCGAAAAACGTCAACATCCGCGGCTACAAACCGAACACCAGCGTTCACATCGGCCAGTTAAAACGTGCGTTAAAGATGCTTTCGAAAGCAAAACGCCCGCTGTTCCTTGCCGGCGGCGGCGTCAACATCGCACATGCGCAGGAAGTGTTCCGCGAAGTGGTCGAGAAAACACAGGTGCCGGTTGTCACAACCGTTATGGGACGCGGCGCGATCTCCACGAAACATCCGCTGTTCATCGGAAACTTGGCATGCACGGCGCGTATGCGGCGAATATGGCAGTCAGCGAGTGCGATCTGCTGTTCTCGATCGGAACACGTTTCAATGACCGTATCACCGGAAAGCTGCATGAATTTGCCCCGCACGCGCAGATCGTCCACATCGACATAGACACCGCTTCGATCTCTCGAAACATCCATGTCGATATCCCGATCGTAGCCGATGCAAAAGAGGCGATCACGAAGATAGCAGAGTACGTAGAGCCATGCTCCACATCGAAATGGCTTGCCCAGATTGATGCCTGGAAGAACGAGCATCCGCTGACGATGCGCCCGAACGGCGTGATGGGACCGCTCGATATTTTCAACGCGATCAACGAGCAGTTTGACGATGCGATTATCGTCACCGACGTCGGACAGCACCAGATGCTGACAAGTCAGTACGTCGACATTACCGAAAACCGCCAGATCATCATGTCCGGCGGCCTTGGAACGATGGGATACGGCCTTCCGGGCGCGATCGGAGCAAAAATCGGCAACCCGGACAAACCGGTCATCGCGATTTCCGGTGACGGCGGTATGCAGATGAATATTCAGGAGCTGGCAACTGCCGTTCTCGAGGAGCTGCCGGTCATCCTGTGTATCTTCAATAATGAATACCTCGGCATGGTACGCCAGTGGCAGAAGCTGTTTTACGGCAAACGGTACAGCATGACAAACCTGCGCGCCGGTGCACTTTCCCGCAGAACAGACGGAGAAGAGTACCCGGAATACACGCCGAATTTTATCAAATTGGCTGAGAGTTACGGCGCAAAAGGCATCCGTGTCATGAAGAAAGAGGATATCGCGGTTGCGTTTGAAGAGGCGAAGAAAAACACCAAGACTCCGACGATCATCGAATTTATCATCGATCCGGAGGAGATGGTTTACCCGATGATCAAGCCGGGCGGAACGCTCGAAGATATGATTATGGACTGTTAGGAGGAGAGCGCGATGAATAAGGGAATGAAAAAAAGATGGATTTCACTGTACGTAGAAAACCAGGTTGGTGTCCTTTCCAAGATTTCCGGGCTTTTTTCCGCAAAAAGCTATAACCTGGACAGCCTGACCGTCGGAACGACCGAGGACCCGACCGTATCGCGTATGACGATCGCCACGGTCAGTGACGATGAGACGTTTGAGCAGATCAAAAAACAGCTGAACCGCATGGTCGAGGTCATCAAAGTCATCGACTTCACCGACGTGTTTGTGCGCATGAAAGAGATTCTGTATATCAAGGTATTCAACTGCAGCGCAGCTGACAAAGTCGAGCTGTTCCAGATCGCTGAGACGTTCAAGGCGAAGGTCATCGACTACGGAAAAGACAGCCTGCTGCTCGAGTTTGTCCAGACGGCGACGAAAAACGATGCAGTTGTGAAGCTGATGAAAGAGGAATTCGGCAAGATCGAAGTCGTGCGCGGCGGAAGCGTCGGCATCGAGTCGATCAATGTGATGGAGCGGTAAAAGAGAGGACGTTTTTGCGTGAACGAAAAGAGTATTACCACAATTACGTTAAAAAAGATTAATAAGAAAAGTGTGTATCAGTACATCTATGAGCACCGCCAGACGGCGAAGCAGCAGATTGTGCAGGATCTGACGATGGGGCTTTCGATGCACAGCGGAACGCTCGAGCATATCTGCATCGACCCGGAAGGGCCGGAGTGCTACTGCGCTTCTTTTCATTGAAGAGTTTCTGCAGTCGGAATTTTAATTTTTAGTTATAGAATTTCAGGGATAGAAAATCCGGGAACGGAAAGTTTTACATTGCTTTCCATTCCCGGATTTTTTCTGTTTTTTATCAGTGTTCGTTTTTAGATAAACATCGCATAAATCGACGCTCCGACCACAGTCAGAATACCTGCAACTGCAATCGAAAGGCTGCTCATCGCGCCCTCGACATCGCCCATCTCCATGGCCTTCGCCGTACCGATCGCATGGGAGGCCGATCCGATACTGATGCCCTTTGCAATCGGCTCCTCAATGTGAAACAGCTTGCAGAGCGTCTCCGCCAGCATATTTCCCAGCACACCCGTGATGATGATAACGGCAACCGTGATCGTCACCGCACCGCCGAGCTCTTCCGAAACACCCATGCCGATGGCCGTTGTGATGGATTTCGGCAACAGTGTTACATACATTTTATGATTCAGATTGAAGATCAGCGCCAGCGCGAGAACCACGGTAAGGCTCGTCAGCACGCCGGAGAGAATACCGGCGAGGATGGCTTTGATATTCTTTTTCAATGCCTCCATCTGCTCATACAGCGGAATCGCAAGGCAGACCGTTGCAGGAGTCAGCAGATAGCTCAAGTATTTTGCACCGTCATTATAATTCTGATAATCGATATCGAAAACAGCAAGGAATACAATGACGACTGCAATGGAAATCAGCAGCGGATTGAAAATCGGAAGCCCAAATTTTTTCTTTAACAGCATGCCGAGCTCATACGCCAGAAGCTGATGACAACGCCGAAAAATGCAGATTCACAGAGCATATTTGTCATTTTGCGTCCCCTCCTTTGTGTTTCTTTTCCAGCCGGATGACCGCCTGTGTCACGCGTCCGGACACAATCATAACGACGATGGTGCTGACGAGCGTAATCACGAGAACCGGAACGAGAACGGCTTTTAATTCACCCCAGGATTCCATCAGGCCGACGCCCGCCGGAATGAACATGACCGGCATGATCTCAATCATAAACTTGCCTGCGTCCTCGACGGCATCAAGTTTTAATGCCCCCGTCATCAGAAGCGCCAGCATCAGCACAAGGCCGTAGATACTTGCCGGAATCGGAAGCGGCAGCACGGCATGCAGGATTTCTCCGACGAACGAAACCGCCATAATTACAAGGAACTGTCTTAATAATTTCACTTTTTCTGTTGTCCTTTCTCCCCATAACCCACATAACATCACTCCTTCTCAATGTCACGACCCCGATTATACTACCCGCGTAAAAGAATTTCAACCGTAAATGTTACTGCAATTTTGGCTATTTTTGCCAAAAAAGGCAAAAAAAATGCCCGCCAATCAAACGAAAAAGTGAAATCGGTGGGCATTTTAACATAATTTTTTGAGTTGATCCGATACGGAACTTTTTAAGCATTGCTTTCGGCATTTTTCCGATCCGGCAGAACGAAGATAAAGATCAGCGAACTGACAAGCAGCATGCCCGGATAGAAGAGGTTTGCCATGATTTCAAAGGCGGAGAGCTCATATCCCAGTTCATGCACCGCGGAAATCGCCACGAGCATCTGTGCGCCGTACGGCAGGATGCCCTGTGAGATGCAGGAGAAGGTATCGAGGAGCGATGCCGTTTTCCGTGGGGTGATGCCGTAGTCCTCGGACATCTGCTTTGCGATCGGGTTTGCCATGACGATCGCGACGGTGTTGTTTGCGGTCGCAATGTCGAGCAGCGCGACGAGAATGCCGACACCGAGCTGGCCGCCCTTTTTCCGCGGAAGATTTTGTGAATGGCACGAAGCAGGACAGTAAAGCCGCCGTTTTCCCGGATCAGCGCGCACATCGCAGCGACAAGAATCGCAACCATACATGTCTCAAACATACCCGAAGTGCCGCTTCCCATGCTGGAGAGCATATCCCAGAGCGTCGTCTGTCCCGTACCGAGCATGATAACGGCACCGGAAGCAATACCGATAAGGAGTACGACAAACACCTGAATGCCCGCGATGCCGCCGATCAGCACGAGCAGGTACGGAACTATCTGCAGCAGATGGTATTCGTGGACGATCGGTGTGCCCGGCGCCTGTCGGAAGGAGATTACAAGGATCAGCGCCAGCGCGGCAAGAGCAGCCGGGAGAGCGATCCAGAAGTTTTCACGGAACTTGTCTTTCATCTCGCAGCCTGTCCGTTGCAGGCGGCGATTGTCGTGTCGGAGATGAAGGAGAGGTTGTCGCCGAACATGGATCCGCCCATGACGGAGGCGACGCAGAGCGCCAGCGAAAAGCCGGAGGTCTCGGCAACAGCAGCGGCGATCGGCACGAGAAGCGTGATCGTTCCGACGGAGGTTCCCATGGCCGTGGAGACGAAGCAGGCAACGACAAAGAGCACAGCGACGGCATACTTTGCCGGAATCCAGGAGAGCATGAAATAGGCAACGCTCTCTGCACTGCTCCTTCCGACAACGCCGACAAACGTGCCTGCGGCGAGGAAGATCAGCAGCATTGTGATGATGTTTTTGTCCCCGATGCCCTGTCCCATGAGGGCGAGCTTTTCTTCAAACGGGACACTGCGGTTCTGCAGACAGGCGACGAGGATCGCTGCCAGAAACGCGACGACGATGGGGATGTTGTAGAAGCCCATCGGAATTTTTAAAATATACTCGGAATAAATGCCGAGCCCCAGATAAAACACCAGAAAAACGGCGATCGGGAGCAGGGCGGATGGCTTTCCTTTTTTCATAGAAATAAATACCAGACCTTTCGTGTGATTTTCCTTATTTTTCAATAGGGCGAATAGAATTATTCTACCATCTGGATCAGAAATCGTAAAGTAAAAAGCAGGAAAAAACACGCCGGACATCTGGTAAATTCCAGAAATCCGGCGTGTTTTATAAGAGGTGCGTTTTGCTGTGCCTGTGCTTTATCATTTTGCAAGGAGCATCATAATCTGATTGCTTCTGCTTACGAACTTTGTCATCTCGTCCGGAGAGAGCGGTTTGTGGCTGATCATTGCCAGATCATACAGCTGCTCGCAGAACAGGGATGTGTTGTCGTTCTCACCATTCTTCAGAATGTACTGAACGAGCGGATGTTTTGCATTCAGGATCAGGGTTTCCTGTCCGCCGAACATGGACGGATCCATGCCGGTCATGCCGTACATCTTCATCATATCCTGCATCCGGCGGCTCTCCTCGGAAAGCGTTACCATGGAGGATACATTTTCGTCTTTCAGGTTCTCAACTTTGACGGTCAGATCTTTCTTGTCGAGGACTTTGCGGAAGAGATCGGTCAGAGTATTTGTAGCGTCGGTCAGATCCTCACCGGACTCGTCTTTCATATCGTTGGTCAGATCTGCATCGATGCGCTGGAAGGTTACATGCTCGTTGCAACGCTCTGCATGGGTGATGAAAGCGGAGTCGATGTTGTGTTTCAGGATGACAGCATCCATGCCCTGGCTGCGGAACATGTTGATGTACTGGCTCTGCTGAACTTCGTCGGTGACGTAGTAAACAGTCGTTTTTTCCGGCTCTTTCTTCTCGTCAGCGTTTTCCGTATTTTCGGTATTCTCCGTAGTTTCAGCCTTCTCCTCGGTGTTCTCTGCAGGAGTTTCTTCTTTCTTATTCTCGTTGATGCAGTCTCAAGAGTCAGATATTTTCCGTCGATGTTCTTGAACAGAATATAGTCCATCATCTTCTTGGAGAATTTCTCGTCCTTGATGCATCCGTATTTGATGAATGGGTTGATATCATCCCAGTATTTCTCGTAATTCTCACGGTCGGTTTTGCACATGCCGGAGAGCTTATCAGCGAATTTCTTGGAGATGTACTCGGAGATCTTCTTGACAAATCCGTCGTTCTGCAGTGCGCTTCGGGATACGTTCAGCGGCAGATCCGGGCAGTCGATGACGCCTTTTAAGAGCATCAGGTATTCCGGAATGACTTCTTTGATGTTGTCGGCAATAAATACCTGGTTGTTGTACAGCTTGATGGTTCCCTCGATGGAATCGTACTCGGTGTTGATACGCGGGAAGTAGAGGATACCTTTGAGGTTGAACGGATAGTCCATGTTCAGGTGGATCCAGAACAGCGGCTCGCGGTAGTCGTTGAAGACTTTGCGGTAGAATTCTTTATAATCCTCATCGCTGCACTCGTTTGGATGTTTGGTCCACAGCGGTGGATATCACTGATGGAAACCGGGCGTTTGTTGATTTTTACTTTCTCTTTGGCCGGGGAAACTTCAACCTGCTCTTTCGTTCCGTCTTCTTTTTCTTTCTCTTCGTATTTTGCGTCCTCGTGTATGTGCTCTACGACAACGTCGTCGTCTTTTAATTCGCTTTCATCGATGGTCTCGTATTCCTGCGGCGCATTTGCTTTGGACAGGAAAATTTCAACCGGCATGAAGGAGCAGTATTTTTCCAGAACTTCGCGGACACGGTATTCGTTTGCGAATTCCAGGCAGTCCTCGTTCAGGAACAGAGTGATTTCGGTACCAACAGTTGTCTTGCTGCCCTCGGACATATCGTACTCGGTGCTTCCGTCACAGGTCCAGTGTACCGGGGTGGATCCTTCTTTATAGGAAAGAGAATCGATGTGAACTTCATCTGCTACCATGAAAGCAGAGTAGAAACCAAGACCGAAGTGGCCGATCATCTGATCTGAATTCGTTTTGTCTTTGTATTTCTCCAGAAATTCGGTAGCGCCGGAGAAGGCGATCTGGGTAATATATTCTTCGACTTCGTCTGCGGTCATACCGATACCGTTATCGATGAATTTTAAGGTTTTCTCATCCGGGTTTACAATCACCTGAATGGCTGCTTTGTAGTCATCCGGCAGAGTATATTCGCCCATGCCGTCGAGTTTTTTCAGTTTGGTGATGGCATCGCAGCCGTTGGAAACGAGCTCGCGGACGAAGATATCGTGGTCGGAATACATCCATTTTTTGATAATCGGGAAAATATTGTCGCTGTTGATTGAAAGATTTCCATGTTTCGCACTCATGAGAAACACACTCCTTTTCTTATAAAAATATTTTGATCCAGCAAAGCGGGGATATCATGCTTTTTTAGATGTCTGCAGCTTTTTTACTGCTCTGATAGTTATAGTAATACTGGCACAGGGAAAAGTCAAGGGAAAATTAGCACTCGAGAAAAAAGAGTGCTAACAGAACGACGGAAAGTATTGAATTTACTGGTATTACGGTACTTTCTAAACTTTTTGTAAAGTCTGATCAGAAGGGCTGCGCAGTTGTTTCTGGAGAATGGATATGCTACAATGAAAAAGCATAGAAGCGTTTCGAACAGAAAGATTCCGAGGGTACATAAAAGAAAAATGGAGGAAATACATGACAAATGCGACAAAGGCGGCGCTGGAAGCGTCATTAAAAAAGCTGCTTTTGAAAAAGCCGCTGGACAAAATTACGATCAACGATCTGACGACAGACTGCGGCATCAGCCGGATGGCGTTTTATTATCATTTTAAGGATATCTATGATCTTGTCGAATGGTCGTGCCTGGAGGATGCGACGCAGGCGCTGCAGGGGAAGAAAACGTATGAGACATGGCAGGAAGGCCTGCAGCAGATTTTTGAGGCAGTGCTCGAGAATAAACCATTTATTATGAATGTCTATCACTCTGTAAGCCGGGAGCAGATCGAAACATATCTCTTTCATCTGACGCACGATCTGCTGTACGGTGTCGTACAGGAAAAAGCAAAGGGAACCGGCATCTCCGAGGCGGATCAGAGTTTTATCGCAGATTTCTATAAGTATAGCTTTACCGGTGTCATGCTCGACTGGATCAAAGACGGAATGAAAGTGGATTACCATATGATTGCGGAAAAAATGCACCGCACGATGGAAGGAAATGTCGTCAATTCCATCCGAAATTTTGAAAAAAGAAATAAAATATAGTTACACTTTACAAAACAGGGCGGATGATAAAAATTTAATCATCGCCCTGTTTTGTAAATGGAAAAGCGGGGAAAAATGAAGTAAGATTCAAATTGTCAACAGACAATGGCAACACAAATAGAAACTTGTAAAACAAAGAAAGCAGCATAACCTATACGAACCGGAAATTCGAAAAAACATTCCGGCAGTCGTATTTAGAAAAGAAAGGATGAACGTCTATGTCAAAAAAAGGATTAAAATTCGGAATCGCATCAGCAGCAGTCATCGGAGCTGGAGCAGCAGTGCTGCAGGCAAAAAACAAGAGTGAAGCAAAAAAAGCAGCGGAGAAAACCACTGTAACATCAGAACCAAAGAATGATTACCGCAACACCGAGCGCGGAAAAGATAAGAAAAACAGCAAAGGCATTTATTACACCAACGGAAACTACGAAGCCTTCGCAAGACCGGAAAAACCGGAAGGCGTCGATGAGAAGAGCGCATACCTCGTAGGAAGCGGCCTCGCAGCCCTCGCAGCAGCGTGCTTCCTTGTAAGAGACGGCCAGATGAAAGGCGATCACATCCACATTCTGGAAGCCATGGACATCGCCGGCGGTGCCTGCGACGGTATCTACGATCCGACCCGCGGCTATATCATGAGAGGCGGCCGTGAGATGGAAAACCACTTCGAGTGCCTGTGGGATCTGTTCCACAGCATCCCGTCAATTGAGACACCTGGTGTATCCGTTCTTGATGAGTATTACTGGCTGAACAAAAAAGACCCGAACTACTCCCTGTGCCGTGCAACGAAGAACCGCGGCGAGGATGCCCATACCGACGGCAAGTTCAACCTGAGCCAGAAAGGCTGCATGGAGATCATGAAACTCTTCATGACAAGAGACGAGGATCTGTACGACAAGACGATCGAGGATGTTTTCGATGATGAAGTCTTCAATTCCACCTTCTGGCTGTACTGGAGAACGATGTTCGCATTTGAAAACTGGCACAGTGCACTGGAGATGAAGCTGTACTTCCAGCGGTTCATTCACCACATCGGCGGACTGCCGGACTTCTCCGCACTGAAATTCACGAAGTACAACCAGTATGAATCCCTGATTCTTCCGATGAAGAAATACCTCGAGGATGCCGGCGTAGACTTCCAGTTCAATACCGAAGTAACCAACGTTATCTTTGAAATCAACGATGGAAAGAAAGTAGCAAAAGCCATTGAGTGCAAGGTAAACGGCGTCGAGAAAGGCATCGTTCTCACCGAGAATGACCTCGTCTTCGTTACCAACGGAAGCTGCACCGAAGGCACGATCTACGGCGATCAGAACCATGCACCGAACGGTGATGCAGAGGTCCGCACGAGCGGCTGCTGGAGCCTGTGGAAAAACATTGCAAAACAGGATCCGTCCTTTGGACATCCGGAGAAATTCTGCTCCGATATTGCAAAGACAAACTGGGAATCCGCAACAATTACCACTCTCGACAATAAGATCATTCCGTATATCACCAATATCTGCAAACGTGATCCGAGAACCGGAAAGGTTGTTACCGGCGGTATCGTAAGCTGCCAGGATTCCAAGTGGCTTTTAAGCTGGACCATCAACCGTCAGGGACAGTTCAAAGAGCAGGATAAAGATAAGGTATGCGTATGGGTTTACAGCCTGTTCACCGACGTACCTGGCGACTATGTGAAGAAACCGATGAAAGAGTGCACTGGTAAAGAGATCACCGAAGAGTGGCTGTACCACCTCGGCGTGCCGGTTGACCAGATTCCGGAGCTGGCAGAGAACAGCGCTGTCTGCGTACCGACCATGATGCCGTACATCACCGCATTCTTTATGCCAAGAAGAAAGGGCGACCGCCCGGATGTCATCCCGGATGGCTGCGTCAACTTCGCATTCCTCGGACAGTTCGCTGAGACACCAAGAGATACCATCTTCACGACAGAGTATTCCGTTCGTACCGCAATGGAAGCTGTTTACGGACTCCTCGGCGTAGACCGCGGCGTGCCGGAAGTATGGGGCAGCGTTTACGATATCCGCGATCTGCTGGACAGCTCCGTGAAACTGATGGATGGAAAATCTCCGCTGGAAATCGAGCTTCCTGGACCGCTCAACCTGCTGAAAAAACCTCTGCTGAAACTGGTAGATGGAAATGTAGTTGGAGATCTCTTAAAAGAGCATGGAATTATCAAAGAGGATATGGTGAAATAAGAAATAGAAAATAAGTAAGAAATGCAATAAGACCTGCGCTTTCAAACGGCGCAGGTCTTATTGCGTTGCTATGTATGCTCTCAAACAATTATAGCAATTCCAGAAAATAATGCAAAAAATCCAGCACTGCAGAACGTGAATTACTGCGTCACGGATTTTCGTCGTACCCCGGTACGCCTTCAAATCCGTTCCTTGTAATTCGCGCCCTGCAGCACTGCCTTTTTTGCGTTATTTTCTGGTCTTGCTATAAGCAGATTTCTTCGTGAAAAACAGCGCGGCACAGACGGCGGCGATGCCTCCAGCGAGCTTTGCAACGAGAAGCGGCACGACAAAATCAGGATCGGTGCCGAACGTAAATCCCATATGTGCGGCGATGGTCGATGCGGCGGAGACGAGGAAAGCTGCGTTTACAATCTTTCCGCGCTCGTCCATTTTTTCCATCATTGTGATCGCCGGAACAGGGCTGACAATGCCCATCAGAAGACCGGCGGCACTGCTGTCGTTCATGCCGGTTTTTCTTCCAATAAAAGAGAGCGGCTTTTTGAGCACCCGCTGTAAAAGCTCCGCCGTCGGAAGGCTGCCGAGCAGTACAATGCCGATGGACGAGACGACCGCCATCGCGTCCTCCAGCGGCGCAAGGTCCGGGAGCAGCGAAAAGCCGGTCATATAGCAGAATGCGCCCGCGATGAGGCCGATCGTCGTCAGAAGCCGTATCACATCTGCAAATACCGTGAACGCGCGCACGGTCTGCTCCGGAAAACGCCAGATGCCGAACATCAGCAGAAAGCAGAAGAGGAGCACCGGGAGCGACTGAAGTACGATCTGCAGAAAAGAGAGTCCTGAGAGCAGTCCGCCGACGATCATCGTGACGGGAAGTGTGCCCGTGCCGATCAGCATGCCGCGGGAGAAAAGGAGGCGGTCGCCGCTTTTCAGCATTCCCATGCCGACCGGAATCGTAAAGGTGATGGTACAGCCAAGCGTCGCCGCAATCACAAGTCCTGCGTAGCGCACCATCTCCTGCGATGCCGAAAGCTCTCCGGCGAGCTGGTAGCCGCCCATGTCAATGGCGAGAATGCCGGCGAGAAGTCCCGCATCCAGACCAAAAAAGTTCCAGATGGGAACGAGGGCGAAACGGAGAAAGCGGGAGAGCAGCGGGGTGAGGCAGATGATGCCCGACATGGAAAGTGCCGTCGGTCCAAGCAGCATAAAGCCCTCCTCAAACCGTTTTCCAAATCCGAAGCGATTGCCAGCGATCCGGTCGACACCGCCGAGTACCGCGCCGACTGCCATGATCCACATAATAATCTGATTCATAAAAAGAGAACCTTTCTAAATAAGTATTTTGTCTTTATATCTGCTCTTCAAATGCAATTTCATTTTTCAGCAGAAACTGGCGGACTTCCTCATCGAAGACGTGGTCGAGCGACTTGTCCATCGTAAAGATTTTGAGGGAAGTTCCGGTGGTAAGTAAGAGTTTTCCGTCCTTATACTGAAAATTCAGAAAGCATCCAAACACGTTCTCTATTTCCAGCGGCAGCGCATGGTCCGCGATCATTTTTTCGCACGCCGCCTGCGGAAGCTGAAACACAAATTTGAACTGCAGGGGTGTCCGTTTTCCTTTGATGACGGAATAGCAGAACGATTTCACATCTTTCCAGAGAAGCCGCGTCCGCCCTTTTTCTTTTAAGAGCTGCGCGTCGTCGGGATCGAAAAAGTCCGTGTGAAGACTGCGTCGATGGAGAACGTCGTAAACGTTGTGATCGATGCCTCGGAGACGGGAAAGCGGTCAAATGTCTCGAGACGGAGTAGGGTGTTCATAAAATTCTTTAACTGTGTAATCTGCAGGATAATCATCCGTAGTTAAAACCAGCCTTTCTTTTTAAAATACCAAATTTCAACAGCAACAATGAGAATACAGACGCCGATCAGGATGAAGTACGCATACGGGGCAGAAAGCTCAGGCATATGCGTAAAATTCATGCCGTACCAGCCGGCGATCAGGGAAAGCGGGAAAAAGATCGTCGAGACGACCGTCAGAATCCGCATCGTATCGTTCTGATGCAGGTCGATCTGCGCCTGCTGCATCTCGCGGATCTGCAGGGCGTACTCCCGCAGCATCTGGGTGTGGTCGTACAAACGGTCCACGCGGTTTCAAGGCGCGAAAACTGACGGGCGCATTTCGGGGGAAGAAAGTGATTTTCGTCCTCGGAGAGTATTTCGCACATGTCGAGAAGCTGCTGGTAATAGGCATGGAACACGAGCAGCTCCCGACGGATCGTGATCAGGGTCCGCTGCAGCTCTTTTGGCAGAGTGTCGAGAAGAGACTCCTCGATTGTCGCGAGGCGCTTCTCAAAATTCTGCAGATAGAGCATATCCTCCTGGATCAGCGATTCCAGAAACGAGAAAAACAGGTGGAAGACATCGGAAGTATCGAGCGGTTCTTCCGGGAAGAGGAGGCTCTGCAAAGCCGGAAGTGTCTGTTCGTCGGCTGCCAGAATAAGCTGCCCCCGGTCGAGATAAAACGCAAGCGAGAATGCAAGGTGAAGCGGATGCGTCTTGTCCGGGACGGCAAGCGATCCGACCAGGCAGTCAGGCAGCAGCTCTGCGCGGCAGTATTCGATGCGCTCCGGCTGCAGACTGCGCCGGAAAAGAGAAAATCCGGGCAGCGCCGCGCAGGCTTTGGAAGCTTCCGAAAACGAAAGCAGGGAAAGCCGGACCGAATCCGAAAAAGTCCATTCCATACGTACCACCTCCTGAAAATAAGCAATGGAAAAATATCCATAAACAAAAAAGCCGTATGACCGTAGTATACCGCAAAAAGGGGAGTGCGACAAGAAAAGGAAAAAACTTTTAACGGAAAAACTTTTATTGGGAAAAAACTTTTTGCAATGGAGCACTAAGTGTGTTATGATAAAATGTAGTTATCAAAACTACATGACAAAATATCAAAAAATTCACTGTGTCGAATTCGTCCCTAGTTCAGGAAGGTTTGAAAAAGAGCGGTGATTGGAAATACGAAACGTCCGCAGTGAGAAAAAGCGGAATCAAGTTTGGAGGGATAAAATATATGAGTTTTCACATTGTTGCAGACAGCTGCTGTGAACTGACAGCAGATATGAAAAAAAGAGGAAATATTGAAATTGCACCGCTGACCCTGGAAGTCGGCGGAGAATCCATTCTGGATGACGAGACATTTGACCAGAAATATTTTTTAAAGAGAGTAGCGGAATGCCCGGAGTGCCCGAAATCCGCCTGCCCGTCGCCGGATTATTTCCGGAAATCTTTTCTGAACGGAGCAGAACGGTGCTACGCGGTCACACTTTCCGCACAGCTCAGCGGTTCCTATAACAGCGCAGTGCTCGGTGCAAACCTGGCGCAGGAGGAGAACGAGGATCTGAAGATTCACGTATTCAATTCCAGAAGCGCATCGATAGGAGAGACCCTGATCGTGAAAAAAATCGTGGAGTGCGAGGAAGCCGGCATGAGCTTTGAGCGCGTCGTAGAGACAGTAGAACTCTATATCAGCACACAGCACACCTATTTCGTGCTGGAAAATCTCGAAACTCTGCGGAAAAACGGCCGCCTTTCCAAAACAAAAAGCACTTGTTGCATCCGCGCTTAAGATCAAACCGGTTATGGGAGCCACATCGGAGGGCGATATCGTACAGCTCGATCAGGCGCGCGGCATCAACAAAGCACTGATGAAAATGGTCGATGCCATTGTAAATGACGCACAGCATGTAGAAAACAAAACGCTTGCCATCTCTCATTGCAACTGCCCGGAGCGCGCCGAGATGGTAAAAGAAGCCCTTCTGGAGCGCTTGCGGTACAGGATGTCTTCGTACTCGATACCCAGGGCGTCAGCAGTATGTATGCAAATGACGGCGGAATTATCATTGCATTATAACTTTTCTCTTCCCTTTTTGTTGAAAATGTAGTATAATTTTCAACATGTTTGAAAGTGCCGCCGAGCACTTTTTAGAAATCAAAGGAGAAGTAGAACCATGAGTCAGGAAAAAGTTGACCGCTATAAAAAGGAAAAAGCGAACCGTGAGAAAATCATGAGACGTGAAAGATGGATCACGAGACTGGAAGTTACCGCTTTCGTCGTTGTGCTGGCTACCCTGATCGGCTGGTTCTCCGTTGCTGTTTACCAGAACTCGGTAGCAGAGAAAAAGGCGAACCGCACGACAGAAACCACAACGATGAACGTGACGGATATTCAGAATTATCTGAGCGAGACCAACACATCCAGCGACAGCAGTGCAGATGACACCAGCGACAGCTCTGATGCTTCCGATACATCTTCGGACAGCACAGCAGATACGGCAAGTGACAGCACAGCAGATTCCATCAGCGAAAGTACAGCGGAATAAGCAGAATTGTTAAAGAAAGTAAAAGCGCTTACCACAGACGGGAAAATCCCGGAGTGATAAGCGCTTTTGTTATAGAGATTTAGAAAAAACTATGAGAAACACGCTCCGCGAGTTTCTCAAGTTATCGCGGCAGTCGCCAAGGTCTCGTGCAGGCACGGACTTTGGCTCGTTGCCCGCGTAAATTAAAAAACCGGAGGACATACATCCCCCGGCCTTTCGCTTATGGTTAATTAGCATTTAACAACGTTGGAAGCCTGCATTCCGCGAGCACCCTCGGTAAGATCGTAAGTAACCGCCTGACCTTCGTCAAGAGTTTTGAATCCTTCACCCTGGATAGCGGAGAAATGTACGAATACATCGTTTCCGTCTTCGCCTGTGATGAAGCCATAGCCCTTCTCTGCGTTAAACCATTTCACTGTTCCCTTGTTCATTGTGAGTTACCTCCATAAAATTAAAAAATAAGCATGATGTGGGAATGCATATGTTCCCCCATAAGCGAGTGAACTTTTGGTAAAAAAAATTCACTAGCTATTACAGATTATATTGAAGGTGAATGCTAATATAATCTCTAATAGCTAGTGACCACGTATTACATCTCAACATCTTCTCGATTGAGACTATTATAATCTTGCAAATCAAAAAAGTCAAGAAAAAACTCTTTATTTCAGGAAAGATTTCGTGTATTATAAAAAGGAATAAATGGTCGGACGACGGCCAGAAGAAAAGAAAGGATCAGAGAACGTAAGATGAGTATCTTAATCAAAAATGGACAGGTCATCGACCCGGCCACCCAAAAAGACGAAATCAGTGATGTTCTGATCGAAAACGGCGTTATTACACGGGTTGAAAAAGGAATCCGCGTAAAAGATGCGCAGGTAATAGATGCAAAAGGCTGCTATGTAATGCCTGGCATCATCGATATGCATGTACATCTCCGCGACCCGGGGCAGACATATAAAGAAGATATTGAAAGCGGTTCGAAAGCAGCAGCAAAAGGAGGCGTGACAACGCTGGTAGCGATGCCGAATACAAAACCGGTCATCGACAGCCCGGACCGCGTCAACTATGTAACGATCAAAGCAGACCGTTTTTCTCCGATTAATGTACTGCAGGCAGGCGCCATCACAGTAGGACAGAAGGGTGAAGAGCTCGCCGATATCGAGGGCATGGTAAAAGCCGGCATCCCGGCGATCAGCGAGGACGGAAAATCCGTTATGAACGCGCTGCTCTACAAAGAGGCCATGGAGATTGCCGCAGAGAAAAACATTCCGGTGCTGGCTCACTGCGAGGACAAGAACCTCGTAAACGGCGGCTGCATGAATGAGGATGCAAACTCGAGAGAGTGGCATCTGCCGGGCATCACAAACTCCGTAGAGAACACGATTGTTGCAAGAGATATCGTACTTGCCGCAGAGACAGGTGCACACCTGCATCTGTGTCACTGCTCGACCAAAGAGAGCGTGGATATGGTGCGTGAGGCGAGAAAGGCCGGCGTTTCGATTTCCGCCGAGGTCTGCCCGCATCACTTTACCCTCTGCAGCGACGACATCGTAAAGGGCGACACCAACTACAAGATGAATCCGCCGCTCCGTACGAAAGAGGATCTCGAGGCACTGCGCCAGGGTCTGAAAGACGATGTCTTCGATGTCATCAGCACCGATCATGCACCGCATGCGCTGACCGAGAAACAGGAGTCCTTCAAGAAAGCTCCGTTCGGCATCGTCGGACTGGAGACGAGCGTGGCTCTTACCATCACCGAACTTGTGGATACCGAGATCATCACCCCGATGCAGATGGCGGAGAAGATGAGCTACAATCCGGCAAAAATCCTGCACCTGGACAAGAAAGGTTCTCTTGCACCCGGCATGGACGCCGATGTGGTTATCATCGATCCGGAAGCAGAGTATGTGATCGATCCGAAGGAGTTTGTTTCCAAGGGCAAAAACACTCCGTTCGGCGGCAAGAAAGTCAAAGGAAAAGTTATGGCTACCGTATGCGGCGGCAAGATTGTATACGAAGCTGAGTAATTTCTATAAGAAAAAACAGAAGAGGGAGAGTAAGCAGATGATTAACAAACTGATTGCAAACATTAAAAAAACAAATGCACCGATCGTCGTAGGTCTGGACCCGATGCTGAACTATGTGCCGGAGCACGTACAGAAAAAGGCATTTGCCGAGTACGGAGAGACACTCGAAGGAGCTGCAGAGCCGTTTGGCAGTTCAATAAAGCGATTGTCGACGCAACATACGATCTGATTCCGGCTGTAAAACCGCAGGTTGCCATGTATGAGCAGTTCGGCGTTCCGGGAATGGCAGCATATGAGAAGACCGTTTCCTACTGCCAGGAAAAGGGTCTCGTTGTCATCGGCGATATCAAACGAGGCGATATCGGTTCTACTTCTGAGGCGTATGCAGTCGGCCACCTCGGCCACGTGCAGGTGGGAAGCAAATCCTACGCCGGATTCCATGAGGATTTTGCAACTGTCAATCCGTATCTTGGATCTGACGGCGTAAAACCGTTCATCAAGGTCTGCAAAGAGGAGAAAAAAGGTATCTTTGTTCTGGTAAAAACCTCGAACCCGTCCAGCGGCGAGTTCCAGGACCGCATCATCGACGGACGTCCGCTGTATGAGTGGGTCGGAGAGCAGGTTGCCGCGTGGGGCGAGGAGCACATGGGCGATGATTACAGCTATGTGGGAGCTGTTGTCGGCGCTACGTACCGGAGATGGGCAAGGTGCTGCGTAAGGTAATGCCGAAATCCTACATCCTGGTACCGGGCTACGGTGCACAGGGCGGAAAAGGAAAAGACCTCGTTCACTTCTTCAATGAGGACGGACTGGGTGCAATCGTAAACTCTTCGAGAGGTATTATCGCTGCTTACAAACAGGAAAAATATGCCGAGTTTGGCACTGAGAACTTTGCGGATGCTTCGAGAGCAGCTGTAAAGGATATGGTTGAGGATATCAGCGGGGCGCTTGCTGCTGCAAAATAAGAATACAGGGTGAAAAGCTCAGAAGGTCTGCCGGGTAGATGTTATGTCCGCCGGAGGAAATTTTGGCTTTTCGCCGATTCAAGAAAATAAAAGGAGTGTTCAGCTTATGAAAATCAAGGAATGCTGTACTGTGGAAAGTCAGGAGTGCATTGCAAAAGGAATTTACAGCATGTGGATTTCCACGAAAGTGATTGCGAAAGAGGCGAAGGCCGGCCAGTTTATTTCTCTGTTTTCGAAAGACGGCAGCCGTCTTCTGCCGCGTCCGATTTCTCTTTGTGAGATCGACCGAGAGGGAGGAAGACTTCGGATTGTCTACCGTGTGGCAGGTGCAGGAACGGAGGAGTTTTCGCATCTGAAAGCGGGGGATGAGGTTGATATTTTAGGGCCGCTTGGAAATGGATTCCCGATGGAGGAAGGTAAGGGAAAACGTGTGATGCTGATGGGCGGCGGTATCGGTGTTCCGCCGATGCTGCAGACGGCGAAGGATCTTGGAACGGACACGATCATCTGCTGTGGTTACCGCGATGAGTTGTTCTTAAATGAGGAGTTTGCTGCGGCAGGCGATCTTCATATTGCAACGGAGGACGGAAGTGCCGGTGTGAAGGGCAATGTGATGGATGCGGTGCGCGAGGATCATCTGGAAGCAGATGTGATTTTGCCTGCGGTCCGGCTCCGATGCTGCGTGCGATTAAGGCGTACGGTCTGGAAAAGGGAATTCCATGCTGGATTTCGATGGAAGAGAAGATGGCGTGCGGCGTTGGCGCATGTCTTGCGTGTGTCTGCCAGTCGACTGAGGTGGATGGTCATTCACATGTGCACAACAAGCGGATCTGCAAGGACGGACCGGTCTTTTTAAGTACGGAAATTGAGCTGTAAGTGACGCGAGGAGGAGAAAAAGCGATGAAGACAAGTGTGAATCTGGCGGGTGTGGAACTGAAGAATCCGGTTATGACGGCATCTGGTACGTTTGGCTCCGGCGCGGAGTACAGTGAGTTTGTGGATTTGAAGGAGCTTGGCGCGGTTGTGACGAAGGGTGTTGCGAATGTGCCGTGGCCGGGGAATCCGACGCCGCGTATTGCGGAGGTTTACGGCGGAATGCTGAATGCGATCGGGCTGCAGAATCCTGGTATTGATGTGTTCTGTGAGAGGGATATTCCGTTTTTGAAACAGTTTGACACGAAGATTGTGGTGAATGTGTGTGGACGGACGACGGAGGATTACTGTGAGGTTGTGGAGCGATTGACTTCGGAGCCGGTGGATCTGCTGGAGATTAATATTTCGTGCCCGAATGTGAAGGAGGGCGGTATTGCGTTTGGACAGGATCCGAAGGCGGTGGAGGCGATCACCAGAGAAGTTAAAAAAATATGCGAAGCAGCCGATTATTATGAAATTGAGCCCGAATGTGACGGATATTACGGAGATGGCGCGGGCTGCGGAAGCCGGCGGGGCGGATGTGCTGTCGCTGATCAATACGCTTACTGGGACGAAGATTGATATTGAACGGCAGAAGTTTGCGATTGCGAATAAGACTGGCGGTATGTCGGGGCCGGCGGTGAAGCCGATTGCGGTGCGGATGGTGTATCAGGTGGCGCAGGCAGTGAAAGTGCCGATTATTGGTATGGGCGGTATTGCGTCGGCGGAGGATGCGCTGGAGTTTATTCTGGCGGGGGCTACGGCGGTTTCGATTGGGACGGCGAATTTCTTTAATCCGTATGCGACTGTTGAAACGGTTCGCGGTATCGAAGAGTATATGAGAAGGCATAAGGTTGACGATATTAATTCGCTGATCGGGGCGGTGAGATAAGACGGACGGCCTCGAGCGGCTTCGCATCTGCGGTGCGGCGGGCGAGAAAAAGAGGGCGGAACTGTGGCTCAGAATGGGTACAGGGAAACGGGAACCATCCCATTTTCCTGCACCTGTTCCGGACTCATAGTTTCTGCCCTCTTTTTCTATGCCCGCCACACGGCAGGCGCAAATTCCAGTGAGGTCTGGTTGTGTGGAGCTGAAACGAAGTAGGTCTGGATCCGCCGGGGGCGGATCGGCGTGAGAGTGTTGTGGTGGGTGCATAGTATATAGAAAATGGAAGGTGGTATGTGAGATGAAGTATGGGATCATTAAAGTGAAGCGGGCGTTTTTGTATGAGGAGAATGGGGTTGATGTGGTGGATGAGTGTTTTTTGGATGGAGCGTGATGTGGGAAGATGAGGGGGAGTGGATTGAGGTTTGGACGCATTATGGGTATCGGGGGGTGGATGGAGAGGAATTTGATTGAGGAGAAAAGCAGGGAGTGGATGGAGGAGAGGGAAAAGGCAGGGAATACGTATGTGGTGACACGCGGGTTTGCGGATGTGATGAGAGGAGCGCGTGTGCAGGCGCGGATGTTGGAGACACTGGGACGGGGGTGTTTTGTGGAGAAAATGGAGGAGACGGAGAATGGGTATTGCAGGGTGAAGCTGGCGAATGAGATCAGTGGGTTTGTGCCGGAGGTGGCATTAAGAAAAAGACTGGATTCGGATCGGTTTTTGTGGGGAAAATCGGAAGAGAGGTTTTTTGTGGAGCAGGGGATTCCGAAGGGGTGGTCGGAAGAGAAGTTTCGGAGGAAGGTTGTGGAGTGTGCGAAGGGGTATCTTGGATGCCAGTACGGTGGGGCGGGAAGGCGGCGGATGGGATTGACTGTTCGGGTGTGGTGTTTATGGTGTATTTGATGAATGGGGTTTTGATTTGGCGGGATTCGGATATCAGGGAAGGGTATCCGATGAAAGCGATCTGGAGAGAAGGGGAGGAGATGTGTCTGGTGGAGGAACGGGCGAAGGCCGGGGATCTGCTGTTCTGGAGGGGGCATGTGGGGATGTATCTGGGGGACGGCAGGTATCTGCACTGTACGGGGCATGAGAGGGTGTTTGGGTGCAGGGTGAATAGTCTGCGGAGAGGGGATGAGGATTTTCGGAAGGATCTGGCGGAGGCGCTGAAAGTGGTTGGGAGTTGTTTTTTCGTAGAAATATCTGGAAGCGGAAAGCTGGAGGAAAAGAGCGATGTACCGTGAAAAACAGGCATCGCGGGCGGCACGGGAGTAAATAAGACATATATAATTGACATCAGGAAATATCATTTTTGTATTGGAAATCCCTGAAAAAGTTTGTTATAATAATAACAAAGTCGAAAACAAAAGACAAAAGGCGGCTCAAACAGAGAGTAGGAAAAACAGAAATTCTGCTGATCTGATCTGCCGGAGCTGTCCATCAGAAGCAAAACAAGAAAGGGGTTCTGAACAATGGCAAGATTTACATTACCAAGAGATTTATACCACGGAAAGGGTGCTTTAGAGGCACTGAAAACATTCGAAGGAAAACGTGCAATCGTCTGTGTAGGCGGCGGCTCCATGAAACGTTTCGGTTTCCTGGATCGCGCAGTAGACTACCTGAAAGAAGCCGGCATGGAAGTACAGCTTTTTGAGGGAATCGAGTCTGACCCGTCAGTCGAGACTGTTATGCGCGGAGCAAAAGCGATGGAAGAGTTCCAGCCGGACTGGATCGTAGCAATGGGCGGCGGATCTCCGATCGACGCAGCAAAAGCAATGTGGATCAAATACGAGTATCCAGACATCACCTTCGAAGAAATGTGCAAGGTATTCGGAATGCCGAAACTCCGCAGAAAAGCTCATTTCTGTGCAATTTCTTCTACATCCGGAACAGCAACCGAGGTAACCGCGTTCGCAGTTATCACAGACTATGAAAAAGGTATCAAATACCCGCTGGCAGACTTCGAAATCACGCCGGACGTTGCAATCGTAGATCCGGATCTGGCAGAGACGATGCCGCAAAAGTTAGTTGCTCACACCGGTATGGACGCTATGACCCATGCAATCGAGGCATACGTTTCCACCGCGAACTGTGACTTCACCGATCCGCTGGCACTGTATGCAATCAAGATGATTCAGGCAGACCTGGTAGATTCCTACAACGGAGATATGGCAAAACGTGACAGCATGCACAACGCACAGTGCCTCGCTGGTATGGCATTCTCCAATGCACTTCTTGGTATTGTTCACTCCATGGCACATAAAACAGGCGCAGCATTCGCTGATTACGGCGCTCACCTGATCCACGGCGCAGCAAACGCTATGTACCTGCCGAAGGTTATCGCGTTCAACGCAAAAGACGAGACTGCAGCAAAACGTTATGCAGTGATCGCTGACGAGATGAAACTTGGCGGCGAGACAACGGAAGAGAAAGTAAAACTCCTCATTGACTATCTGCGCGGCATGAACGACAAACTGAACATTCCGCACTGCATCAAGAACTACGGAAAAGACAGCTATCCGACCGAGCAGGGCTTCGTTCCGGAAGACGTATTCCAGGAGAGACTGCACGACATCGCTGTAAATGCCATCGCCGATGCCTGCACCGGATCCAACCCGAGACAGCCATCTGTTGAAGAGATGGAAAAACTGTTGAAATGCTGCTACTATGATACAGAAGTAGATTTCTAAAAAGAAAACATATCGAAATCCCTCCGTTCTCTGGGCGGAGGGATTTTTTGCGTCAGAGAATGAAATTTATTTGTGTGGATTTTATGTTTTTTATGCGAAATCCTGTGTCTGGACTGGAAAAACAGAGGCATTTATGGTAGTATAGAACAGAATAGAAGTAAAAACGGGCGGCATGCGAGAACCGATGCCTTCCCCTGAAAATATGGAGGAAAATAAGATGGAACAGTATAAGAAAGAGTTCATTGAATTCATGGTCGAGAGCCAGGTATTAAAATTTGGAGAGTTCACCCTGAAAAGCGGAAGAAAATCCCCGTTCTTTATGAATGCAGGCGCTTACGTAACCGGCAGTCAGTTAAAACGTCTCGGCGAGTATTACGCAAAAGCAATCCATGACAACTACGGGCTGGATTTTGACGTTCTGTTCGGACCGGCATACAAAGGAATTCCGCTCAGTGTTGTAACAGCAATTGCGATTCATGATCTCTACGGTGTAGAAGTACGCTACTGCTCCAACCGGAAGGAAGCCAAAGACCACGGTGGAGATGCAGGACTGCTGCTTGGAAGCAAGATCAAAGACGGTGACCGCGTTGTCATTATTGAGGATGTAACCACTTCCGGAAAATCCATCGAGGAGACCTTCCCGATCATCCAGGCACAGGGCAATGTGGAGATCAAAGGACTGATGGTATCCTTAAACCGCATGGAGCGCGGAAAAGGCGATAAGAGCGCACTCGAGGAAATCCAGGAAACCTATGGCTTCCCGGCAAATGCCATTGTAACCATGGAGGACGTTATCACGTATCTGTACAACCGTCCATGCCAGGGCAAAATTCAGATCGATGACAAGATGAAGGCTGCCATTGATGCATATTATGAGGAGTACGGCGTGAAATAAGATGCGGTACACCGGGAAAGGGAGTTTTGCGCTATGAATGAAAAGATTTATAAAACCATGGGACGTGTCGGCGGCGGAAATATCGCTATGGGCGCCGTACTGGTTGTTGTTGGCGTGGCAACCGGTGTTCTGATGATCGTAAGCGGGGCAGGCCTGCTGAAACGACGCGGGGAAATCATGTTCTAAAAGCGCCTTTTAAAAAGAAAAAATGCCGGGATATTTCGGAAGCGCGTGCGCCGATGAGGTATGCCGGCGTTTCTGATAGCAGAGGGGAGAACAACGCAGAAAGGGGAAACGAAGATGAAGCAGGAGACGAAAGCCAGAATCCGCGTTGTGGGACGGATTTTATTTCTGGTGTATCTTCTTGCGCTCGTTTATTTTCTGTTTTTTGCAGAAGAATACGGGAGAAGAAACTTTTTTGAACTGGATTACCGTTACAATCTGGTGCCGTTTCAGGAAATCAGACGGTTCTGGATTTACCGCGAAAAGGTGGGATTCCTTGCCGCATTTTTAAATCTGGCGGGCAATGTGATCGGTTTTCTGCCGTTCGGCTTTATCGTTCCGGTGATGCACAAAAAAATGGAGAGTTTCTGGAAAGTATCGCTTCTTGGTTTTATGTTCAGCCTCTGCGTGGAGACGATTCAGCTCATCACGAAGGTGGGCTGCTTTGATGTAGATGATCTGATCCTGAATACGCTTGGAGCCATGATCGGCTGCGGCGCATTCCTGATCTGCAATAAATTCAGGAGATGGAAATATGGCGAGGAAGAAGTATAATTACAATTTTGTCCGGAAGCCGTCGGAAGGCGGAAAGGAAGCTCTCTATATGGCAGGTGCTTCGGTCTTTCTGCTTCTGCTGGCTTCGATCGTATCGTTTGCATTCCGCGGAAACGGAGGCATTTTTCTCGGAGCAGCGGGACTGTTCTCATTCCTTCTGTCGGGATACGGCTTCTATGTGGGAATGAAGAGCTTTAAAGAAGAACAGGTCAGCCACAGAATGTCGGTTCTCGGCTCGATTACGAGCGGAGGCATGCTGGTCGCATGGCTGGCACTGTTTCTGATCGGTGTGAGATAAATGTACTCTCGTAAAATCAAGCACAGAAAGACTCCGGGAGTACATATAAAAGAAAAGGGGAAAAAGATGGATCGCGAACGTTTTGAAAAACAGCTGAATTTTATTCTGGAGATTGATAAAGAAAAACAGATCCTGCGCCAGACGCACATCCGCGGCTATTCGCGCCAGGAGGACGACGCGGAGCACGCATGGCACATGGCGGTGATGGCATTTCTGCTGCAGGAATATTCGAATGAGAAAATCGACATCGGCAGAACGATGCTCATGCTGCTGATCCACGACCTCGTGGAGATTGATGCAGGCGACACGTATGCGTACGACGCGGAGGCAAACAAAACAAAAGACGAGAGAGAACACAAAGCGGCCGAGCGCATCTACGGCCTGCTGCCGGAGGATCAGGGAAAAATGCTGATGGATCTCTGGCTCGAGTTCGAAGCGTATGAGACACCGGAAGCGCGCTTTGCTCATGTGATGGACAATTTCCAGCCGCTGCTTTTAAATCATGAGAACGATGGAAAAGACTGGACCAGCCACAATGTGCGGATTTCCCAGCCGTTAAAACGAAACGAGAAGACGGCGACCGGCTCCGAGGAGATCTGGAGTTATATGGAAGAGATTCTCGAACAGAGTATCCGGGATGGAAAAATTATTGACGACCGGGAAGAAAAACAGGAATAAGTTAAGAAGAATGAGGGGCAGATCTGCCCCTCGTAACAGTTAAAGAGAAACAGAAAGGGATTTTTTATGACGGATGAATTATTAAACGAGCGGTATGCGCTTGCAATTGAGCGGATCCGCCAGATTCCGGCGGAAAAAGCGTTCCGCAGCCGTACCGCGATTTTTTTGCACAGATGGCACAGTACCTCTGCAAAATGGACCAGATCCGGAGCAGAATCGCAGAAGGATATCTAAAAACAGCATCCGAGGAAGAGCTGGCTGTTTTTAACCGCGAGCCGTATGAAGATGTGATCGGGGAGCGGTATGAGACCTCCTACGGAAACCCGGCGTTTGCCGTGCGGGCACTTGGTGAAACGCATGGAAGGAGTCTCTGCTGCCTGTACCGGGAGCTGGGAAATGCTGTTGTCTGGGTCTATGAGGACCGCCTGCTGGAGCTGACTGCGGCGATGGAGCTGTATCTCGAGTTGTATGCGATGTTCGAGGAGGAGACGCTGCCGTCCGCGCAGTATGTAAAAGAGAGCATTTACTGGTATGTGAGCGATTATGCCGAGGAGCGCCAGGAATACCAGGTGCGCGAAATCGTTGACCCGTCGCTGCACTTTGTGAAGGATATTGTGATGGAATCTGATCTGACGGATCTGCGGTATCTGTACCAGTACGGCGAATATATCACCGAAAATGAGAAGGGTACAGCCCGCTTTTTAAATACGTTCAGCCAGGAAGAAATCGACGCGATGGCACGCACCTACACAGAAGGCTTCCGCAAGTGCTTTCTCGTGGCGCGAAAAGATCTGTCGAAAAAGAAGACAGTCAGCATCCGCTTCCACATCGGTTTTGAGCGCATGATCCGTGCGGCAATATTACAGTTCCGCGAGATGGGACTCGAGCCGGTGATTTCCCGCGGCGCGCGGAGAACGTGGGTTGCCGGTGCGTCTGCGAATAAGCAGTATGACTACGATCACCGGAACGATGAGGCGCTGTATCTCAACGAGGATCTCGTGAAGAGACGGCTCCGCGCGATGCAGGTGAAATACGACGAGTACAAAGAACTGGCGGATGGCTATGCCGGCCCTGCGTGGTGGAAACCTTCGGCGAAGTTCCGTTTGAGCCAGTAAATAAAAAACAGGCACTGCACTTAAATGAGCGCCAGCAAAAGCTCCGTGTCGGTTTCCAGAACGAGGCGGGCCAGATTGTAAACCGCTATATCAAGGATGATGAGTACGGCTACACGATCATCGCCTACCCGATGCCGGAGATCGATCCGCGCTACGAAAAATTTTTGTGAGATCGTAAAGATCAACACGCTCGATTACGAAAAATACCAGCGCATCCAGCAGTACCTGATCGATGCGCTCGACGAGGGTGTTTCCGTGCATGTACTTGGAAAAGGAGAGAACAGAACGGATCTGCGCGTGATGCTGCATCATCTGAACGATCCTGCGAAAGAGACGAATTTCGAGAACTGTGTTGCCGACTGCAATATTCCGGTCGGAGAGGTCTTTACTTCCCCGAGCCTTACCGGCACGACAGGCGTGCTCCATGTGACGGGAGTCTACCTGAACGAGCTGTATTACCGCGATCTCTGCCTGACGCTGACCGACGGCATGATCACCGCGTATGACTGCGCAAACTTCGAAAAAGAAGAGGACAATCGTACTTATATAGAAGAAAACCTGCTGTATCACCACAGGACGCTGCCGATCGGTGAGTTTGCCATCGGAACGAACACGACGGCGTACGTGATGGCAGAGCAGTACGGCATCGCCGGAAAACTGCCGATCCTGATTGCAGAGAAGATGGGCCCGCATTTTGCGATGGGCGACACCTGCTACGCCTGGGCGGAGGACAGCCCGATGTACAACCCGGACGGAAAAGAAGTAATCGCGCGCGAGAACGAGGTTTCGGCAAAACGGAAAGAAGATCCGTCGAAAGCATACTTCGGATGCCACACGGACATCACGATTCCGTACCGCGAACTGCAGTCGGTTGCGGTCGAAAAAGCAGACGGAACGACGATCCCTCTCATTGAGGACGGACGCTTCATCCTGCCGGGAACGGAAGAATTAAATGAACCTTTTGGCTGATTATGGGTTGACATTTCTGCGCCTGCTTAGTATATTATAAGCAGAACTGAATGATTAAAACATAAATATAAGCATAACTAATGAATAACGCTTAGAACAGTTAATCAGAAAAGGAGAACAACATGGCTAAAGTAGGAATTGTGATGGGCAGCGACTCTGATATGCCGGTAATGAGCAAAGCAGCCGACATGCTGGAAAAATTTGGAATTGAGTACGAGATGAAAATCATCTCCGCACACCGCGAGCCGGATGTATTTTTCGAATATGCAAAAACCGCAGAGGAGAAAGGCTTCAAGGTTATCATTGCAGGCGCAGGTATGGCAGCTCATCTGCCGGGTATGTGCGCAGCTATTTTCCCAATGCCGGTCATCGGAATTCCGATGCATACCACATCGCTTGGAGGTCGTGATTCCCTGTACTCCATCGTACAGATGCCGAGCGGCATTCCGGTAGCAACCGTTGCCATCAATGGCGGTGCCAATGCCGGAATCCTGGCAGCAAAGATTCTTGCAACTTCCGATCCGGAACTGCTTGCAAAACTGAAAGCATATACACAGGAAATGAAAGAGCAGGTTGAGGCAAAAGACGCAAAACTGCAGGAAACAGGATACCGTAACTACAGTAAATAAAAACAAAGGACAAGGGAGGTTCACCATGGATTACAAGAACGCAGGAGTAGATATTGAAGCTGGATACAAATCAGTAGAATTAATGAAAGAGCATGTAAAGAAAACCATGCGCCCGGAGGTATTAGGCGGCCTTGGCGGTTTTTCCGGCGCTTTTTCCCTGGCAAAAATCAAAGAAATGGAAGAGCCGGTGCTGCTTTCCGGTACAGACGGATGCGGAACCAAGGTGAAGCTCGCCATGATTCTTGATAAACACGACACCATCGGCATTGATGCCGTTGCCATGTGTGTGAACGATATCGCATGTGCCGGCGGAGAACCGCTGTTCTTCCTCGACTACATCGCATGCGGAAAGAACTATCCGGAGAAGATCGCTTCGATCGTAAAAGGCGTTGCAGAAGGCTGTCTGCAGTCCGATGCGGCACTGATCGGCGGTGAGACCGCAGAGCATCCGGGCCTGATGCCGGAGGATGAGTACGATCTGGCAGGTTTTGCTGTCGGCGTATGTGACAAGAAAGACATGATTACCGGTGAAAATCTGGCAGCCGGAGACGTACTGATCGGCATGGCTTCCACCGGCGTTCACAGCAACGGATTTTCTCTTGTCCGCAAAGTTTTCGATATGACAAAAGATTCTTTAAATACATACTATGATGAGCTCGGCGCAACCCTCGGCGAGACCCTGCTTGCACCGACCCGTATCTACGTAAAAGCACTCCGCGCCATCAAAGATGCCGGTGTAACCGTAAAAGCATGCAGCCACATCACCGGAGGCGGCTTCTACGAGAACATTCCGCGTATGCTCAAAGACAATACCGTAGCCGTTGTACAGAAAGACAGCTACACCGTACCGCCGATCTTTGATCTGATGGCAAAGAAAGGCAATATCGACGAGCAGATGATGTACAACACCTTCAATATGGGTATCGGTATGGTACTGGCTGTTGATCCGGAAGATGTAGACGCAGTGATGAAAGCCATCCGTTCCACAGGAGATACGCCATATGTGATCGGCCACATTGAAAACGGAGAAAAAGGAGTACAGTTATGCTAAGATTAGCAGTTCTCGTCTCCGGCGGCGGCACGAACCTGCAGGCGATTCTGGATGCGATTGACGAGGGAACCATCACAAACGCGGAGGTTTCCGTTGTCATCAGCAACAATGCAGGAGCGTATGCGCTGGAGCGTGCGAAAAAGAAGGAGATTGATGCGGTATGCCTTTCCCCGAAGACCTTTGCATCGAGAGAAGCATTCAACGAGGCACTGCTGGCGAAACTGCAGTCGTACAACGTCGATCTCGTTGTGCTCGCAGGATGCCTGGTTGTGATCCCGCAGAGCATTGTGGATGCTTATCCGAATAAGATCATCAACATTCATCCGTCCCTCATTCCGTCGTTCTGCGGAACGGGCTATTACGGACTGAAAGTGCACGAGGCGTATTATCCCGCGGCGTCAAAGTGACGGGAGCGACGGTTCATTTTGTGGACGGCGGAACAGACACCGGCCCGATTATTCTGCAGAAGGCAGTCGAAGTGCACGAGGGCGATACACCGAAGGCACTGCAGCAGCGCGTCATGGAAGAGGCCGAGTGGGTCATCATGCCGCGTGCGATTGATCTGATTGCAAACGGAAAAGTAACGGTAGAAGACGGACACGTAAAGATAAAGGAGTAAGAGCGATGAAAGTACTGATTGTAGGAAGCGGCGGAAGAGAGCATGCGATTGCCTGGAAGGTGGCGCAGAGCCCGAAGGTAGACAAGATTTACTGCGCTCCTGGAAACGCAGGAATTGCGGAGTACGCAGAGTGTGTCGATATTGCAGCGATGGAGTTTGACAAGCTCGTTGCTTTTGCGAAAGAAAAAGAGATTGACCTGACCGTCATCGGCATGGATGATCCGCTGGTCGGCGGTGTTGTCGATGCGTTTGAGGCAGAGGGGCTGCGTGTATTCGGACCAAGAAAGAATGCGGCAATCCTGGAAGGATCGAAAGCGTTCTCCAAAGACCTGATGAAAAAATACCATATCCCGACGGCGGCATACGAGACATTCTCCGATCCGGAAGCGGCAGAGAAATATCTCGAGACTGCAAAATTCCCGATCGTGCTGAAAGCCGACGGTCTGGCTCTTGGAAAAGGCGTTCTGATCTGCAATACCTTAGAGGAAGCAAAAGAGGGCGTCAAGACGATCATGCTCGACAAGAAATTCGGCAGTGCCGGAAACGAGATGGTCATCGAGGAGTTTATGACGGGGCGTGAGGTTTCCGTTCTCTCCTTTGTGGATGGAAAGACGATCAAGACGATGAGTTCCGCACAGGACCACAAGAGAGCAGGAGACGGCGACACCGGCCTGAACACCGGCGGTATGGGCAACTTCTCCCCGAGTCCGTTTTATACCGAAGAAGTGGATAAGTTCTGTAAGAAATATATCTATCAGCCGACCGTAGATGCGATGGCAGCCGAGGGAAGACCGTTTAAGGGAGTTATCTTCTTCGGACTGATGCTGACACCGGACGGACCGAAGGTGCTCGAGTACAATGCCCGCTTCGGCGATCCGGAGGCACAGGTTGTGCTTCCTCGTATGAAGACAGACATCATTGATGTATTTGAAGCCTGCATCGACGGAACTCTCGACCAGATCGACCTGCAGTTTGCAGATAATGCGTGTGTCTGCATCGTACTGGCTTCGAACGGTTATCCGGTTTCCTATGAAAAAGGATTCCCGATCCGCGGACTCGAGACGTTCAAAGAGCATGAGGGCTATTACTGCTTCCATGCAGGAACGAAGTTCAAAGACGGCGAGATCGTGACAAACGGAGGCCGTGTCCTCGGCGTGACAGCACTTGGCGATACCCTGAAAGAGGCACGTGCGAATGCATATAAGGCTGTTGACTGGGTTGACTTTGACAATAAATATTACCGCCATGATATTGGAAAAGCGATTGACGAAGCGTAACGTGAATGTGAATTTTAATTTTGAGTAAAATGGAGCCGCCAGAATCCCGGTGAAAGGGAAATCTGGCGGCTTTGTCTTTTTGTTCTGAAAAGGGAATAAAGCGCCGCCGTTCCGGATACAATAGTAAGGAGATCCTTTGCTTTTTAGCAGAATCAGAACAGGAAAGGCGGTCAGAAAAGATGGGAATCGTTTGTCTGGCGGGGATTTTTGCCGTATTTCTTCTGCTTGCATGGACGCTCTGCCGGGCGGCAGGATGGGAGAAAGAACGGGAAGATCTTGAACAGGAGCAGTACCTGAAAAGAGTGGCGGGAGAAAAAGTTGAAAAAAATCGAAAAAATTTGAAAATTAGTGTTGACATTTGGCGGGTGGAATGCTATACTAACAAAGTCGGTTGGTGATACAGATAAAAAGCCAACAGATAAAACACTGATGTGGGGTCTTAGCTCAGCTGGGAGAGCATCTGCCTTACAAGCAGAGGGTCATAGGTTCGAGCCCTATAGGCCCCATATTTTATGAAAAACGGTGTTGAAAATGAATATGGCGAGATAGCTCAGTTGGCTAGAGCACGCGGTTCATACCCGCGGTGTCGAGGGTTCGAATCCCCCTCTCGCTACTTATGGAACCCTTGAGAAATCAAGGGTTCTTTTGGCTTTATGGACAGTATGATGATATGGCTGTCATGTCAAAATCGTGTCTTGAAATCCACAGGGATTTGTGAGAAAATAAGACTACCTAAGAGCTTGTTTTGGGCTCTGAAAGTAAATAAAACAGTAATGGATAGAAGAAAGATAAGGAAAAAACAATGATAGAGTTTAATAAACCACCTTTTATTGGAACAGAACTGGAATACATCCGCCAGGCGGCAGAGGAAAACAACAAGCTGTGCGGCGACGGTCCTTTTACGAAGAAATGTTCTGCCTGGATGCAGGACAATTTCAACGTAAAACATGCGATGCTTACGACATCCTGCACCCATGCACTGGAAATGCAGCTTACCTGTCTGAGATTCAGCCGGGCGACGAAGTGATCATGCCGTCCTACACGTTTGTTTCCACTGCAGATGCCTTCGTTCTGCGCGGAGCAAAAATCGTCTACGTGGATATCCGTCCGGATACGATGAACATCGACGAGACCAAGATTGAGGATGCTATCACCGAAAAAACAAAAGCGATTGTTCCGGTTCACTATGCGGCGTTGCCTGTGAAATGGATACCATCATGGATATTGCAAAACGCCATAACCTGAAGGTTGTAGAGGATGCGGCACAGGGCGTGAGCGCGTACTACAAGGGAAAAGCCCTTGGAACGATCGGCGATTTTGGCTGCTACAGCTTCCATGAGACGAAAAACTATACGATGGGAGAGGGCGGCGCGCTGCTGTTCCAGGATGAGAATTATCTGGAAAAAGCAGAGATCCTTCGTGAAAAGGGAACGAACCGCAGCAAGTTTTTCCGCGGACAGATCGACAAATATACCTGGATCGACTACGGATCCTCCTATCTGCCGAGTGATATGAATGCGGCTTACCTGCTTGCAGAACTCGAGGAACATGAGAAAATCGACAGAAAGCGGATGGCCATCTACAACTATTACCATGAGCAGCTCCGTCCGCTGGCTGAGGCTGGAAAGATCGAGCAGCCGGTTGTGCCGGAAGGCTGTGTACATAATGCACATATGTACTTCATCAAGGCAAGAAATCTGGAAGTGCGTACAAAACTGATCAACTATATGAAAGAGCGCGGTGTGATGTGTGTCTTCCATTACGTTCCGCTCCATACCTCCCCGGCCGGACAGAAGTTCGGTGTTTTCCACGGAGAGGACAAATACACAACAAAAGAGAGCGAGCGCCTGATGCGTCTGCCAATGTTCTACAGCCTGTCTGAACAGGATATGGCATATGTCGTAGAGTGCCTCATGGACTTTAAAGAGTGGTAACATTTCATGTATGAGAAGTTTTTAAACTACTTTACGGACTATATTTTCGTGAAGGATGAGCCGCAGAAAGCCGATGTGATTTTTGTGCCGGGAAATGGATATCCGCAGATGGCGGCGCACGCGGCAGAACTCTGGAAAGAAGGATTTGCGCCGTATGTGCTTCCGTCGGGAAGATACAGTACTGTGCTCGGGCATTTCGCCGGTGTACAGGATCTTGCGGAGCAGTACGGCGGGAACTATGAAACCGAGTGGGAGTTTCTGCGGACGGTACTGCAGAAAAACAGCGTGCCGGAGAAAGCGATTCTGCGCGAAGACCAGGCGACGTATACGTATGAAAATGCACTGCGGTCACGGGAAGTGACAGATGCGGCGGGCATCGAGGTAAAAAAAGCGATCCTCTGCTGCCGGAATCTCCATGCGAGACGGTGTATTCTGTATTACCAGCTTGTCTACCCGGAGACAGAGTTTTTTGTCTGTCCTTCGGATATTGAGTTCACCAGAGAAAACTGGCATACAAAGGGTGAATGGATCGACCAGGTGTTAGGAGAAATGGAGCGCTGCGGCGGTCAGTTCCACAAGATTCTGCGGGAACTGCCGGCGGATTCTGAATTTTAACACCAGTAGACAAGAAGTCCCCCGCTTTTAAAGCGGTGAGATGAATTGTTAAAAGAAACATAACGGCAGTGGTAGGCGGAGAGAAATCGGTATCCTCCACTGACATGAGGAAAGTCACAGTCGAACTATTCTCGACATGTCAGACTCCGTGAAAATACCGATTGTGAGTTGAAACGAAAAGATTTATAAAAAAGAGCGGAAATTGTGGTAAAATTGCGGCTCGTATGGTATACTATCGTTAAGTTAAGTTTCTAATCTAAAGCAAAGGTTGGTGGACAGTATGAATAAGATTGATGAAGTATTAGAGCTTTTAAAACAGAGAGAACGTGAGAACGAAAAACCGAAAAACGTGATTTTATGGGTTCTTGCCATTGTCGGAGCGGTAGCGGCAGTTGCAGGAATCGCATACGCAGTATACCGGTTTGTAACTCCGGATTATCTGGAAGACTTCGAAGATGATTTCGATGACGATTTCGACGATTACTTCGAGGATGAAGACGAAGATAAGTAGGATGGAAAAAAGAAACTCCGGTGCCGGAACGTGGTACCGGAGTTTTTCTGTCCGGAAATCAGTTTGACATAGAAGGAGAAGAGAATGAAAAAAGGAGAAATTTACGAGGGAGTCGTGGAAAGAATCGATTTCCCGAATAAAAGGACGTGTACATGTGGAGGGCGAGACGGTTACCGTGAAAAATGCAATTCCGGGACAGAAGATCCGCTTTCAGATCAACAAAAAAAGAAAGAACCGCATGGAGGGCCGCCTGCTCGAAGTAACAGAAAAATCCCCGATGGAAAAGCGCGATCCGGTCTGCAGTATTTTCCCGTCCTGCGGCGGATGCATGTACCAGACGATGAGTTATGAGGATCAGCTTGCAATGAAGGCCGGTCAGGTGAAAAAACTGCTCGACGATGCCCTCGTGGAGGCCGGCCAGGTCAATGAGGCGGGGGAGGCCGATTATCCGTTCCTTGGAATCAAGGGAAGTCCGAAGGAGTTTGCATACCGGAATAAAATGGAGTTTTCCTTCGGCGATGAATACAAGGACGGCCCGTTGTCTCTCGGACTTCATAAAAAGGGAAGCACCTACGATGTCCTGACCGCGTGCGACTGCAAAATCGTGCATGAGGATTTCACAAAGATTCTGACCTGCGTGCTGGCGTACTTTAAAGAGCGGAACGCAAGTTACTACCACAAGATAAGCCACGAGGGTTACCTGCGCCACCTGCTGGTGCGAAGAGCCGAGAATACCGGAGAAATCCTGGTAAATCTCGTCACCACAAGCCAGGAAGAGTGGGATCTGATGCCGCTCGTGCAGGAAGTGCTTGGTCTGCCGCTGGAAGGAAAGGTTGTCGGATTCCTCCATATCATAAATGATTCCCTGGCAGATATTGTAAAGAGCGATGAGACAAAAGTGCTCTACGGACAGGACTACTTCTATGAAGAACTCCTCGGACTGAAATTCAAGATCACCCGTTCTCCTTCTTCCAGACCAATTCCCTTGGCGCGGAAGTTCTCTACAGCACCGCCCGCGAGTCGTCGGCGAGACGAAAGACCGCACGATCTTCGACCTCTACAGCGGAACCGGAACCATCGCCCAGATCCTTGCACCGGTCGCAAAAGAAGTGATCGGCGTGGAAATCGTGGAAGAAGCTGTTACAGCTGCAAAAGAGAACGCAGAGGCAAACGGCCTTACCAACTGCAGTTTCCTCGCCGGAGACGTGCTGAAGGTGATCGATGAAATCGAAGAAAAACCGGACTTCATCGTTCTTGATCCACCGCGCGAAGGAATCCATCCGAAGGCTCTGCCGAAGATAGTTGATTTATATAGGTGTGAAAAAATGCTTTACATCTCCTGCAAGCCGACTTCTCTTGCGCGGGATCTGGTAGAGTTTGCAAAATATGGATACCGTGTAGAAAAAGTCTGCTGTGTTGATATGTTTCCGGGAACGGTGCACGTTGAGACGGTTGTCTTGCTTTCCAAGGGTAAGGTCGACTCGAAAAAGATTCGGGTTGAGTTCTCTTTGGAAGATATGGATATGTCCGAATTTCAGGATGGGGCAACCTATCCGCAGATCAAGGAGTATGTGTTGGAGCATACCGGGTTAAAGGTGTCCAACCTCTATATCTCACAGATTAAACGAAAATGTGGGATTGGGTTGGTAAGAACTATAATCTGCCGAAGTCCGAGGATTCCAGACAGCCCCAGTGTCTACCGGAAAAAGAGAAAGCAATCCGAGAAGCATTCAAATATTTTGGGATGATCTAACATCCAGCAAAGTGGAGGTTTCTTATGGATAGATTGATTTCTTGTGAGTTTAACATGGATACGCTTGTGTGGAACTGAAATTTTTAGATGGCAGCATGATTGCCATTGATACCATCGCCGTGGAGAATGAGGTTGCTGACAATATGTATCAACGGTCAGAACTGGATTATCTAATCTACAATGATCCGGTTGGATATGCAGACTTGATCTTGAACGGTGATCCCGAAATTTATCTAAAAACTGTAACTGAATGTATACCCTTAGATTAAAACTCAGCCCTCTGCCTTTTCATTGGCAGAGGGCCGTTTTTTGCTTAACAGTTATTGAGCATCCCTTAATTGCTCTACAACGCTGCATTTTGCTGCGTTGTCATACATCATGCAGGGGATCAGCCACCCCAGCAGAAGAAATACCGGAATTGTCAGCAGGACAGGCAGAATGGTGAATCGATACTCAAAGAACCAGAACATACTGCCCAGCATTTTTCCCGCAAGAGGTCCCACCGCCAGCGACAGAATAAAGGCCGCTGCTACAGAAGATATTGCGTAAAACAACCCCTCGTAGATCAGCATGGTTTTGAGCTGCCGGTTTGTCATTCCTACAGCCTGAAGCACAGCAAATTCACGGCGGCGGGAAAGAATACCGGTCATCATGGCGTTGAAGAAATTTAAGAGTCCCACCAGCCCAATGATAGCACAGAGGATACCACCGATCAGAAGGAACATCTGCCGGAACTGAGCAAACTCAGAGCGAGCCGTGGCCTTGCTTTCATACATCAAGGGCGAAAACTCACCGGCAG